>CEUK01083432.1_pt1 | contig 19857 bp, 9 predicted proteins | sample 356451 | NCBI WGS metagenome assembly CEUK01 (sample SAMEA2622843, study PRJEB7988) | marine metagenome | isolation source: saline water (ENVO:00002010), including
TCGACTGTAAAGATGTTAATTCTCTTGCCTGAACTGGGTATCCAGGCTTAAAAAGCACCTTGTGGTAATCGTTCGTCGCATCAAAATCGTCAAAATATGGTGCTACGTTTAGGTTCGTCTGCTGTGGCATAATTCTTTAGAACTGCAAGATAACTTTTATGTCTTCTTTTTGGTTTGACGATCTTGTGATAGATGGTCTATTATCTACGTATATAATGTTTCCAGAATGCGGTTTTACCTCTGGGGATGCAACACCTGTAGTGAAATCCATTCCAAGATAATATGTACGATTATTTATCGTGGTTTTGTTATCGCTAAACGAACTATCAATACTCAACTGCAACCCTGTTGTCGGAGTAATTGTCAGGGTTCCAGTTCCTGTAGGACTTCCGGTAAATTCTCTTAACGTGTATCCGTAGGTTGGATTTGTAATACCAATTCCTGCAGTTGTAAATCCTGCTACACTTCTATCTTGCCAGAGTTTAAGAACTCCTGTATTTTGGTCGTAATTAACAACTCTACCTACAGCAGTGATGCCAGTTCCAACTGTTTGAGTAACAAAAGCATCGGCAGTGAATGTTGCTTCACTATATCCCACTCCAGTTAATTTTAGAGCAGTTACTGCACTTGCTTTATCTACAGTGAGAACGGATCCGCCTGCTGGTGAAAGTGGATTTTCTACAATACCGATTCTTGCAAATTGGTTACCGGTGATGAAATCTGGATTTTCATTATCACTCTCAATTCTTGAGTACATCAATACACTATATGCACCTAACTCTCTGTAGATGTCTGCACCATGACCACCTTGTGGTGTGATAATTACATCGAAAGATGGTCTAGTAGTTCCTGTTGGAATTCCACCTGCCTCAAAATCTAAAGTGCCAAAGGTATATCCAGATCCTTGTGATGATACGGTAACTGTATCAATCTTTGAATCACCATCAATAGTGACCGTGCATTCAGCACCACTTCCATCACCACTAATAGGAACTCTGGTATAGGTAACATTTGCAGTTCCTAAATCAACTCCACGGTTAAGTATATTAACGATTTTGATTGATCCATCTACAGCATTTTCTCTAACCAACGCAGTATCATTACTGGTGCTCCAGTCTGCTGGAACTGGTATAAAGTCTGTGGAATCAAACTTAGTAATATCTGCAGGTTTAATCGTGTAAAGATACTTCCAAATATATCCATCACCACTAGTTCCTGCTGCCCTTGGTTCTAGATCGGTGAAAGTTGGTTCATCCAGAGATGGTCTACCGAGAGTATTCTCTGGATTGGTTCCGTTTTGGAGACAGATGTAAACTCTATAGTCACTGTTTAAAATGTAAAAGTTTGATGTATATAAATTTGTAGATCCAGAAACAGCAGATGTATTAGATCTGCTGTAATCATGACGGTACATATCATAGGTAGTACCAGAAGACCAGTTTCTTTTAGGAATAACCTGTCTTACATCAGAGGCATTAATCCTCTTCATTGCAATCATTGTGTCCCAATAATCATTCTCCTCATCAAAGTTATCTTTGGGAGAAGGTGGGTTATCATTCCATGTCGAAGAATAATCTGTCGGATTTGGAAGTCCAACAAAAGAATAATAGGAATTGTCTGCATTGGCAATTCCTGCGACAAAATTTTTCGCGTTTAATATTCTTACCTGATCAGTTATAATGGCAGCCATTTTTGACGGACTTTTTTACTTATTTATTACAAAAAATCATGTGAATTTTTTGAACCTTACATATTTGGTTCTATAAACCTTAGACGAGGTAGATATACCAGTCAATCCATTTGTTCCAATTCCAGACAATGTATGTGCTGGATATGAAATGTCTTTGGTTCTTGCTTGTAGGGTAATCTTACCCCAGGAATATTCACCAAAGAATGGTGCGGTTGTTATTCCAGATATTCCTGAAGGGAGACTTGTAACATTTGAGAATACTCTCAAGATAGTTGTGTTTACACCTACAACACTTCTTGTATGTAGTTCGGTAGATTTGACTACATATACGCTATCGGCAAAAGAATTACCAACACCGACAACTGTCGAGTTATCAGTTCCAAGAGATGTAGTTGCTGATCCAACGTTAGAATTTCTAACGATAAAGTAATCTCCAGTAGACATTCCACTTAAAGTTACTGCTGTCCCAACAAGAGTAGTATCTCTCATAGAAGAATCATATGGAATGTGTAGGTCAAAGATTACTTGATTTGCTCCACCAACAACAGTAGTTCCAAACCCAACAACAATACCAGAATCTCCAGAGTAACCAGTTGGTGGTACTTCATTAGTTTCGGTTTGCTTAGCAGGAGGACCAATAAGAACTAATGGTGGATTAGACTGGGTGTAACCAGATCCTTCATTAGTAATTGTAACTCCAGTGACAACTCCTCCACTGATTGTTGCAGTTGCAGTTGCAGTGGTTGTTCCAGTACCAATACTGACATTTGGAGTTGTAGAATATCCAACTCCACCACTAGTAATAGAAATTGATGTTATTGTTCCAGCAGTTGATACTACGGCAGTTGCAGAGGCACCTACAGTTACTTCTGGATTCGCCAAAGTAACTTCTTTTCTGAGAGTTTCTCTGAAGTTAGAGTCTGCGTTTTCATTATTAAGGTCAAACAGAGGTCTAATTCTATCCACATAAACGATAGTAGATCCAACTCCAAGTGGAGCGATTATGTTTGCCACTGGGTTAATAACTGGTTCGTAGATTTCTCTATCTTTACCAACTTCTTGTCCGTTAATAATCTTATCCTCAGTCTGTCTGCACCAGGTAATTGGTCTCTCAAAAGTAGTGTCTCTGGTATTACCAGGTCCGAAGTATGGAAGAGTATTAGCTCTGTCAACATTAGTGACGGTGCTAATAGTTCTAGTATTCTCCTGCTGATATGGTTTCTGACCAAGATCTGGATTATAATTGAGAGTTACTTCATCTCCATATTTGATAGTCTCAATTACTTCCCTCTCAATAACATCTAATTCATCTCCACTTCCTTTATAGAAGTTGATTGTAAGAGTGTCTCCAACCTTTAATGCCTCTGTGAATGTTATTTGAGAACCACCGTTAAACTCATAGGAGACTCCAGGAACTTGGAGTATCCCATTAACAAGAATAATAAGTAACTGATCGAGTTCGATCTTAGATCCCTTGGACTTATTGATGGATACAGGAACACCAGATCTCAATAATGGGAAGTCGATTCTTGTTCCATCAATATAGTCAGTAACATCATCAAGTGTTTCAATAACACCTAAAGACCATCCAGTAAACTCATCACTAATTACATCCTCAATCTCAATCTCAAACTGGTTTGCTGAGGAGAACGAAGATGTGGTAGGAATTCCTGTCGTTCCACCAATAGCAACTGTAAGTGTCTCTCCATTTCCATATCCATATCCAGTATTTCTAATCTCAAAATCAATAACACTAGATCCTTGTCCAACTACAATATCAACAGTGGCTGCACTTCCAATTCCTGCAGAACCAGAGGCATATGTAAGTCCAATCCCAGAATATGAAACAGGATTATCAAATACAATGTCAATGGGTTTCTTAACAGATCCACATCTTGCATAGAAGTGCTCTCTTGTAGAAATACCAGTATTGATCTCAAACGTAGTGTTATCAATGACTCTAAGCACACCCGTCTTAACTGCTGCTGGATCAGATCCGCTTGCAGAATGATTACTTGCTCTAGGTGCAATAAGAGCAGGTTGTGCAACTCCACCACTCTGATAGAAGGTTGGTACAGTAGAAACTCCAGCGTTAATTACAAATTCAGTAGAACTGTTGACTGCAGTTACTTTTGCTCCACAGTAAGCAGGATCAGTTGTTCTTGGATAAACGTGAGTAGATGACCCACCATCCAATCCACATGTAAATGCTAATCCAGTTAGGATTACATCACTCTTCTGACCTGTTGTGGACAAGTTATGTGCGGACGAAGTTGTAACGGTCATAATACCGGTTACATTATCATAGATTGCATTCGTTACATTAACTGGACCAGATCCAGTGTAATCGCAAGTGAATGCAATTCCAGCAACTAGAATTTCATCATCCAGAACCAATCCATGATTAGTTGAGGTAGTAACCGTAGTAAGACCGGTCAGATTATTGTAAAGTACGTTTGAAACAGCACGCGGTGCATAGAAAACTCTATCAGTTGTAATTGCTACAGAGGTTACGTGTCCATCAGCAACAGAAGCAATTCCAATAGGAACAATAGTAGTTCCAGAGAGATCTGGTAATTGTACTCCTACGGATACATTTGTTTGTATTCCAGATCTATAACCAGAACCGCTATTACCGATTGAGACTGAAGTAATAGTACCAGCAGCAGACACAACTGCTGTACCACCAGCAGCAACTAAAGGTTGATATCCAAGACCTTCTTGAGATCCAACAGAAACAATCATTCCACCTCTTGGGAAGGTGCTTAGACCAACATCATTAGAGATGTCTCTAGCAGTTCCAACAAAAGTGATTGTTGTTATACCAGAAGTTTCGTCAAGGGTATAGTTATTGAGTTCACCAGGTGTTTGTAATATATCATTCACTAATACGACAGCACCTTCATTATAAATGCCACTAATATCAGATCCACTAGACTTTAATGTGAATTCATTATCGATACCATTAAATTGATCGGAAAGATCATCAAATACGTAGTTTCTATAGTACGTCTCATTCGTCGTATTTGGTGCAGCAGTCCTCAGGAAGGATCTACCTTGGAAAGTGGAACTAGTCGATATTCCAAGATAGTCTCTCTGATCGGGAGGATTAGTAATAGTTCCAATTGGAGTATTTCCGTATGGTGCTTCGACAAAGTTCAGAGTATTTCTGACAATGTTGTAGTTTCCAACAACTTTTGTTACTAAATCTCCAGTTGCAAGACCAGATTGAATGTTTGTTCCCATCCATCCTCTACGAACCACAAGTCTATTTGTGCTTCCAATACCAACACCTTCAATCTTCATAATCTCATCACCAACCTTAAACAGGTCTCCACCAAAGAATGAAGTTATTCCAGTAAACTTAACAGCGTTATCGGTAGTGACAACTTCATCTGCAAGTGTTGTTGTAAGTGCTGTAGAGACGATAGGAGACTGAATGAGATTATCAATGGCAATCAATACCTTTGGATTCTGATTTGTAGCAGTAAATGTATGAGCAGCTCCAACACCAACCGTAGTTAGATCAAGAACCTTAGGAATTGATTTCAGAGCATCTTCTGCACTTCTTGCAAGTTTAATCGTATTATCATTGATCTTAATTGCAAATATTCCAGTCTCTGGAAGTAATGATGTTGTAAGACCAGTTGATGTAAAGGTTGTCTCTGCAATACCAATTGCCTGTGTCGTTCCAATTCCAGCACATGTATATGAAATCTGCTCACCGGTTACATAGAAGTGATTTGGAATAGTAATGCTATTTGCATCAAGATTTACAATAGTAGTATCGTTTCCAGCAATCGTTCTCTCAAAGATATTGTCATTCTTATGAGTAAGATTAAAGGATCTCTTGATGTCCCTATCGGTTCCAGTGTATTCACCATAACCCGTTTCTAGAGTTCCGTTAGTGAGATCAATAACATCCTTATTATCATCTTCGATTCTGAGAGCATTAGTGTAAACATGAACTGTTGCATCAATTCCCGAAATTGGAGTAAACAGAACTTGAGTTGTTGCTGCAAGACCCACTGCATTTGCGATGACTTTACAACCAAAAGTTCCAAGACCAGAGTGAGTCTGAATATTTGCAAACTCAGTATCAAAGGTCTCTCCAGTCGATTCTCCTTCGATATGATCATCTACAATGAAATATTCTAAGAATTCGTAGCGATCATTTGTGGTATCATGAACCTGAATCATGAAATATCCAGCATCATATCTATCTTCTTGAGTAGAAATATGACTTGGATATTCTGCAACAACATTCTCGGTTGGTGATCCGGATGATGCAATGTCAGTCATTGTAGATTGCAGTCTGGCATGTTTCATATCCAATGTGGAGATGCCAGAAGTTATGGATGATAATCCAACAATAACTGTATTGACAACCGCATTTGTTCCGATTCCAGACGATGGATTGAAGTCCACTTTTATATTTGATCCGTCTAGATATGCAGTATAAGTTCCAAATCCAACAGCAGAGAATGCTCCAGAATTTGTGGTCAACTTACCATATTCGAGAATAGAAACGTCTGAACCATCGTGTACTATATTGAGTTCCTGTGCTTCAAACTCACTTGAGTTAAAGGTTGCAGTATTTCCATAAGATGGATTAGTGACATCAGGAGCAATCTCAACAAGAACCTTAAGGGAGTGATATGTATTACCAATACTAACAATAGTTGCGGGAGATCCGGAAGTAACAATTGTACTGTCTGAATCTATCAGAACTCCACCGATCGCAGTAGAACCAGTGCTGAGGAAGTTATCATTTAGGTTGTATGAAAGTGTGGTAATATCATAGTCATTAACAGAAGATTTAGTTGGGAAGAATCTCAACTCTCCCTCTGTTCCACTGATAGCAAAATCAAATGATCCTTGATCATATACCGTTTCGACTCTAGCATACTGATTAATATAACCAAATGATCCATCATGAATAAGATCGACAATCATTGCTTGTCTTTCTTGAGTAAATCTCTTATCTCTCAGATAAGTAAAATACTTTCTAAATCTAAAGTCACTCAACTTAAATGTGTTGAGAGTAGTAAATGCAGTTGCTCTTGGATTACTATTAAATTGGGGACCGAGATCATCAACTGACAACACTCTGTTTCCAGATGACTCTGTAAAATCAGTCAGAATTTTATTATTTAAAATAATTTCATTAGAAAGAATATTATTTCCATCACTAAAGTTTAGATTATTTTCTGTAGCAATATCAAAGTCAAATACACAATTGGTGTCTACGAATCCATCCAGACTACTTACAACAGTAACATCAGTTAAGTCTGTACTCAAACCTACAACCATACTTGGACTTGCAGATTCTACTTGCAAATCTCCAAACTTCTTGAATCCTAAAGTATGATTTGTAGAGGAAACAGCGTCTTTCCAGGTATCAAAAGGAATGGTGCTCTTCAGAGAGTATGAGAAGTTCTGATAGTAGAAATTGTCTTGAAGTCTCTGCAAATTATCATTGATAAATCCAGAACCAGTTTGATTTCCACTGAATATCTGAGAAGAAACATTTGTCTCAAAATAGGACTCATATGAAGTTACTTTAGATGCTGCTCCAGCAACTTCTGAAGTGAGTCCCTTTATAACTTCTCCACCTACAAATGCATCACTTGATAGAACTCTAACTGTCTTGGTCTCTCTATCCCAACTTTGGACAACACCCTCTTTCCCGTTCGTTACAACAGTCTCTCCAGGGAGATAATCACTAGTTTCTGTTACAATATCAAATGTTGGGAAGTACTTCTCAGGAATAATCATTCCTGCAGAATTAATCAAATCAATGGTTCCTGGAACTTCACCAGATTTAAGGTCGTCTGCCAGATTATATTTGACGCTACCACGTCCGCCAATATTTGGAGTTACTTCAGTAAGAGTGAATAGTTTATATGCATAATCTTTGGAATTGTATCCTTTATCAGTACCAGCAATACTGACATTCTCAATCATTACTTTATCACCAACCACAAATGGGAAAGTTTCAGCGGCGCTAAATCCAACGGAAAGTTCTACAGTGACATCATTCGTTATTGTACTAAATCCAACTGTTGAAATTCCAACACCATTTGAGTTTCTTATTGGTAAAACAGTTGGGATAGAGTTGTTAATTCCTCTAGTATTACTTAGAATAGTGACATTAGAATCACCCAGAGAATACTTAGTTGCGAGATCTGTGATTTGATTGCCGGTTTTACCGTCAAAGAAAATCAAATCAGGTGCAGATGTATAACCTCTTCCGCCAGAAGTAATCTCAATATTGTCAATTTTTGCAAAAGTGTCAACATTAATAATTTGTGGTAAAGATGCACTTGGTTTTAGAGTTGCATCAGATGGGAAATCATATCCAATATCATTGAGTTTTACTTTTTCAATTGTGCCAATATTTTTACTAGAAGCAACTAAATCAGCATTAACTCCTTGAACACTATTGATAGAAAGAATCGAAGGCAAAGTGGTATAGTTTTTACCTGCACTAGTTACATCTACGGTAGAGATTGGACCAGTTGTGTGAGTGCAATCTGTTGTGTAAGTAATGCTAGAAGAAGTTGATACGTATGAATTTGCTTCTGGAACTTCTGCTAGCTCAAATGTAAAGAAGTTGGTTCCAGCAATAGAAACTCTTCTATTACCATTGTAAACACTACTTCTACAGATGATAGTGTTATTTTGCAAAACTTCGGTATCTGATAATATTTCAGTTTTCTCTTTTGGTAATACTACATCGGAAATTGGATCAAACTTATAGTAAAGTGTATCTGGAGTGGTGTTTCCAATAGAAACTACTGTCTTAGCATCTGTAGATATTCCTGGTTGCCCAGATCTTGATACTGAGAACTTGGAAGATGATTGATCAGTTTCCCAAAGTTTAGTGCAAGAAGAATCTAAGTAAAAATTAAGTTTAAACGCAGAGTATTGAGTAGACTGAGACGTATGTGCTAAAGTTGCGTCTGACAAATCAAAGTTTAGTGTAGAACTTCTATATGCATCGATGTGTGGATTTATTAATCCAAATTCTCCAAATGATGTGCTGGTAATTCCAACAACACCTGGTTTAATGTTAGTGGAATCATAGTAAGTATTTGATAACTTGATATTATCATCATCAACTCTTACAATGTAGTAAATTTTATCATTATCCAATCCTCCACATGGAGAAGTAGAACTATGAATAACTTTATCTCCACTTTCATATCCATGACCAACAATACTAATTGTATTTGTTGTGCTGTTGACTCCAACGGCACTAAAGGTCTCAATTCCAACTAATACTCTTCTGTGAGTATCATTATACTTAACTTTATAAGTTGTGGCAAAAGATGGATTTACGTCAAGGTCAACAAAATGCCCTGCCTTAATACCATGATTAACACTGGTAGTTGCAGTTACCGTTCTCTTTGTAATATCACCGGTAATATTAGTATAATTGGTTTTTAAACTATGACTATTACCGACACCGACTTCAGTGAAGAATAATGTCTTGGAAGAGTTACCAACTCCATCAAATCCTCCGGTAGATCCGAGTCCAACTCTTTGAGTTGCAATACCGATTAAATCATTTGAGATTCTTGCGACAAAAAGTTGTTGCCCATCAGATAAAGTCTTAGCAAGACCAATGTTACCAAATTCATTATAGACGAGACCTTCTCCACCATTTGAGGAATATGTTACAATATCTCCTGTCTTCAGATTGTGGTTTTTGAGATACAGTGACTTAATGGGTACTGCAAGAGTGCTGGAACCAAAAGTTGTTCCAAGTCCAATAGTATTAAGTCCAAAAGAACTAAACTGAAGTATTGATCCAATGCCCACAGGAACTGTTCCGAGACCAACTGTTTCAGATGGTTCAAAATATAGTTCTTTATTTTTTCTAAAATTGTAGGTTGTCTTAAATCCAGCATTGATTGTAAATCTTCTTGGATCTTCAGTTATAATAGACCCCACAGTATGACTAGATCCGACAGTTCCATTTACGGATCTCAGAACTCTAAATCTAGAATTCTTTACATCTATATTCAGAACTTTTACTTTTTCAGTTCCAATACCAAGAACATCATTCGGTACAATACTAGAATTAACTAAATTTGCGTCAACATTAAAGAAAGTGACCAAACCAGTTACACTTGTATTTCCAACAGCAACTCCAGTTGTTCCTAATCCTACTAATGCAAACTTCTCACTTGAGACTCCAACAACATAGTCACCCTCAATCTTAGAGGATGTTGTAGAAACCCCACTAACAGTAATAATATCAAGTCCTACAATATTACTAGGATTAGTAGATTCTACAACATAAGATCCTTTTCTGGTTGATGGAATGATTTCCACATTCTGTAGTTCTATAGTAGAAGTGGTAAGATTAGTAATCTCTCTACCTTTTAATCTAGAAACTTTGCCAGCAGCTCCAAATCCAGTTGGATCTGTATCTGAGAAATTTAAAGTATCGCCAACTTTGTAATTATCTCCAGATGAGGTTACATCAATTTTCTCAATTATTCCTCTATTAGTAGATACAATTTCTCCGGTCTGAGATAAATCGTCTGGAGAGTAAATATATGGATTATCTACTCCAGTCTCTCTGAGATTATATGGTAATGTATTTCTGCACCACTTATTATCTGCCACATCATAATCATCTTGATTAGATGATGTCTTGAAGTTAAATTCATTTGGAGTAGAATAATATTTGTCTCCCAAAACGTATGGGAAGGTTGGTAATCTATAATTTCTAAACGCACCGGAAGATTCTACAGTATTACTATTGATTGTAGTAAAGTAAGCATAAGTTCCATTTGGATAATCTGGTGTTATGCAAAATCTTCCATTGTTTTCATCAAGATAATCATCTTCTGATGACTCACAGTAAGTGTAATCCTCTACAAAAAATCCCAGTGGGAATATTGATGTAGGTGGACCACCCACACGGGAAGAATTTAGTTTGTAACTACTCTTCATAAGAGTAACTACTCCACCATCTATCTTAGAATATCCGTATGGTCCATAAATGGGATTTCCATCATATGCCCATCCAATAATAGGAGAATGGTCAGTAAATATGGCTTCTTGAGAACTGACTAGTTTTAGATCAGATTTTCCATAAAGAGTATTTCCAGTGCTATCTACAGAATAAACCATTTGTCTCAGTGCTCTAGGAGCATAGAGAGCATAACACTGCAATCCAAAATTATCATTAAGTGATTTTTGTATAATTACATCATCGTCTCTAATAATGTTGTTATCATATGCCTTTTCAAATAAATTAACCCTCCAGGTTTGTAGTTTGGGAAGAAACTCTGCTTCCCTTTCAGTTGCAACTACTTCGATGGATACATCTCCAGAAACATAACCAGATCCTGATTCGATTACTCTAATTTCTTTGAGTCTTTCATTTTCGATAATTGGTGTTAAAACACAACCAATTCCAGAGGAAGAAATAATATTTAAGTTTGGAATTGATGTGTATCTTGATCCAATATTTTCAATAATTACCTCAAGTATTCTTCCATCTGCAGAAACTATTGGAGTGACTTGTCCATTTTGTCCAGAAATAATAGAAACATCTGGAGTTTTATTAAAGTTAAGAACTTCATTAGTTCCATAGTCAGAACCATTGTCTGATAAGTGTACAGAAGTTACTTCACCTCTGAATATAGGTTGAACAGTAGCTTCATATGCACTCTTTTCTATTCCAGTTACAGTTGCAATGCCGACAGATCCTTTAACAGAAACCGTAATTGGAGGGTAATTAAAGTGATGTGTTCCAGTACCAGTGCTGGTTATATCAACATACTGTTTTGTTCTATAGAAGAATGCCTTATCATCTGTTGGACCGCATTCTGATAACTTAAACTCATCATTATCAACAACAGTTACATAATATTCAGTTGCGTCAGTTAATCCACCAGATGCAGATGAACCTGCAGAATATTTTACGATTTCTCCAGACTTATAGTCATGATCGACGATTAAAATGCTATTTGATGAGGTGTTGATTCCAGAAGAAATAACAGATCTCTTTTTATTTTCATATCCAGATCCACTATCAACAACATTGACAGAATCTACAACTAATTTCTTGTTGGAACACTCAAGTCTGTGCTTTCCAATGCCATAGAAGGATAATGTTACTGTATTGATACCAGCAACTGCATTTCCAATGGTATCATGCAGTTTAATGGTTGTTGCATCAATAACTTCTGCAAAATAAGTTGCATTTGTAGAAAGTCCACCAACTCCTTGCTGAGAATCAGTCTTGTAGACCAATTCTTCTCCATTTCTAAACTTATGGTATGTTGAGAACCCAATTGTTGATAAATTTGCGCCCAACTTAACTCTATCAGACTGAGGATCAGAGAAAAATTCTGCGGAGTGTGAAATTAACTTTGTATTTACTAACGCTTTGGCATTTTGCCCATTTCCACCATTTATCGATACAGTAGGAACTTCGGTAAAATCAAATCCTCTCTCAAGAATTTGAAGTTCTCTCAAACTTCCATTAATTGCAAGGAAACCAGTAGCACCAGTTCCAACAGGATCGCTTATACTAAGTTTTGGCGGATTAATAACATCAAAACCATTACCTGGAGCAGTTACTTGAACACTTTCTACTTTGCCTGCATGGATAATGTCTTTTGACTTATAATTTAAAATCTCAACGCCATTAACTAATATACCAGTAGCACCGGGTTTTGTTTCTACTTCTACATTAGTATTAATTGGTGTAGAAATCTCTCTATAGAGTTTTTGGGGTTCTAAACTCTTTAATCTTAAATCATACTGATCTAAAATATTATCAGTGACAGTTGTAGCAGTCTCAATACTAACAAATTGAGAAGAATACAAATTTGCAGGAGATTTTCCTAATTTAATATTATCATGATCGATTCTTTGTACATAATATACTCCTTCACCGCCAGTTTCTCCTCCAAACAGTGAGGATGTGATAGTAGTTTCTTCTACAGTTTCTCCATCACCCGCAGCAATAGTGTTTACTACTTTTTGTGGAGTATAATAGACAGCATCTCCACTATAAAAACCATGATTGGTGATATTTAAAGTTTCTCCAAGAAATGTACCACTGAATACCTTAGAAGACTTTGTTGCTACAAGAGGACGATCTTGATAAGATGGTAAAGAGTTTGCTGCGACTAAAAGTGAATCTCCATATTGTTTTTTATAAACATTTTGAATGTTGGCGTGAAACTTATTGATTTGAGGGAATGGAGAAGACTTTGCCTTTCTCAAATTCTTCATTAAGGTATAGTCTGCCCCAATTGTGAGGGTTCCTGCAGTTTTAATTGTTACAACCTTGGAAGAAATGATATCAGAAACATCTGCAGAGAATGATTCTTGTCCAGATGCAGAAGTAATAGTTACAATATCTCCGAGTAACAAGTAATTATCCTTGGTTAAGGTTAATCTATAAACTCGTGGAGAAACATTATCAATTAACTCAATCTCACTAATTGAATACTTAACTGAGTTGTTGTACAACCAATTTCTAAATTTAAAGGTGTCATCTTCAATTCCAAGAGTTTTTATCTTAAAGGCATCTCCTGTTTTATAATCAAATATACTATCCTGCTTCGAGAATCCAGACAATACTGGAGTAATACGAACATTAATTTCATCTCCAGATGGAACCTGATCTGGTTTTACAGTTGCGAAGTTTTGAGTGGTGACAAAATCACCATCCACCATATCTTCTTTGATATTAGTACATCCTAAAAATTGATTTAATGTTTTAGATGTATATGATACAATACCAACGGTAGCAGATACTCCATTTGGATATCTTACATAGATTTCTCCAGAATTTGGAAACCCTACCGTAGAATCAACGTCAATAAATGTAGATCCTGCGGATACATTTCCAATTACGTGAGTTTTGGGTGCAATCTTAAATGTTCCAACAGTAGAACCTAAAGCTCTAGCATCTCTATTATATCCATCATCATATGCAAGTCTGTAGAAGGTTCTCCCAACTCCAGCAGATACTTTCTCTACATCATAGATTGAGGTGTAAGTTTCATCATTATCGCCTTGAAATATAGTTCTACTTTCTACATTGGATGGATCACCATTAATAGGTTCTACTAAAAAGTTAGAAGTTACTAAGTTTCTAGCATTCGATGGAGTAAAAAGATTATCTCTTGGTTTTATTACTTCAACATCTACACTATAAAGAGCCTTAAATAAGATTTTGTAAGACTCATCGGTTCCTTTACTGGTGTAAAAGTCTTTTGACTGCTTTATGAAGATATTCTGATTTAGATCTGAAGATAAAGTTCTCTCAGATAACCCTGGAAGCAGTTGTATTTTTGTTTTATTTAAAAATTCTTTTAAAAATAGGCAAGTTAAGTTCTCAATGGATGCTCCGGACTTATGATCAGCAGCAGAAGTAGAACTAAAGACAAGTTCCCCTGGATTTTCGTCCGATTTATATGAAGTTATTCCACTAAAACCTCTAATACATCCAGTAAATGAGGTATTTGTCTTACCAGTATATGAAATTACCTCATCACCGATCTTTAAAAGTCCATAAGAACTAGGAAATAACTCTGTTCCTCTTGGAGATGCTCCAATATCAACATTAATTGTCGTAGCAAACTCATCAATATCACCATTTAGAACAATTTCATGATTTATTGAAGTTTGTTCGTCAAGTTTTACGTATTGATCGATATTCTGAATCAGATCAACAGGACCGCTTTTATATTCCTGCCCAATATAATACTGTTTTAAGAATTCAGAGATAAGAGGGAACTCATTCTCCACATAAGTTGGGAGTTGGTTCTTTACGATGCTGCTAAACTTAATTCTTGTTTCTGCCATTTTTGTATATCTCTAAATTAATAACCGCTGCCTGAACCTGATCCCGAAGGTGTTGAGGATCCACCAGAAGATGCTGTAGTTGATCCTGTAGTCGTTCCTGTGAATGAAGTATTGGTTGTTCCGAGGTTTGCAGTAGTCTGAGCGACTTCTACATTTTCGGGTCCACCGACACGAACCAAATTACCTTCTGCATAGGAAGAAGATACGATATAACTTGATGCTGATGGATCAAGTCCGGATGCGATTTCGTCTGATACCATTTCAAACGTACTATTACTAGTATCTAGTTGCAAATAAAGGTCCTGTAATCCGACAACATCATTTGATAATGGGGTTGCCTGTACTTCTATGATCTGTTGACCATCTTTTTCCATACCAGCAATGATATTGACTGCATTGATAGTCACAATTCCATTTACATAGTCAATACTGCCTACATTAGATCTTATGACTGTTGGAGTTTGTGATCCAACATTAGGAACAGTAAAGAAGAATAATGAACCCGTAGTTCCATTGGAATTGGGAATGTCTCCTAAGTAAACATTTTCATTTATTCCAGAGACTCTAAATGCAGAAGACTTTATATTATATCCAGCAGAGTTTCTAACATAAAATTGATTTCCAAATCCAATTTGGTATTCGGCAATCGTATTTGGTACAACTCTTAAGTCTCTTCTCATCTTAACAATAGTAATGTTAGATGTGACAGACTCATGACTATCATCAACTATCTTTAAGAATTTACTATACTTAAATCTAGCCCCATACTTATTTAATTCAGTAGAATTAGCGTATTTTCCTGCATTATTTGATATCATTGATGATACATCAGCAGCAGATGGCGCTAAATTTGTGTTATAATAAATTCTAGAACTAATCTCAATATACAGATACTTAAGATCTAAGATTTCAGGTACAATACCTGCAACTGCATATTTTTTGAGTTTTAATTTAATATTATCCTTAATTAAGTTAGGTAAGAAGTCGCCAAATTTTGGTTTAATACTAATAAAGACTTTACCGTACTGAGGAGGAATTAAATCTTCTCCACCAAATACTGAAATAGACTCAGTATCGGGATATATCTTTGATGGAACCAAAGTTTCATAATCATCTGCGGTTACTGCACGATTCTGAGTAGAATAAACTTTTGGTGCATACTTTCTGACTGCCTCTACTGCTTCAATTGCAGAACCACCTCTAGAAGTGTACTCTGGTGTTAAGAATGATATTCCTTCCGTGACAGTATGTTCGGATCCATCTCTCGTATATGTAATTCTTCCGTTAAAAGCAAATTGAGAGTATCCGTTACCAGAGTCTCCGTTGCATGTAAGGTAACTGACAGTGATATAGTTCTGGTCATCTAATTTTTTACCAAAAATACCATCACCAAAGAATATCTCATATCTTTCATCTGTTACTTCTTGTAAGAAGAATACTTTCGAGTCTGAATTGATATTAAACAAACTATCCTGCATTGCATACTTCACTGATGCAGTAGATGCAGAATTGTTTTTGACTGATACTCTGATCAAGTCGGTGTCAATCCCCACATTTGGTAAAATAAACTTCTGTTGGGGATTTCTAGCACTATATGTAAAATTCTTTTCTAGAACAGCACCTTCATATACTGTGATACTATCAAAAGATGCGATGCCATTGACCACAGGAACCGTTATATCATCTAAGATGCAGAATGCACTAGAACTGCCACCAAACGCTCCTGTAGACGCTGCTACGGTCCCCTTACGGAGCGTTAGGGACGCTGGTTTAGGTGTTATGTTAGTTGTATCAACAAAAAATGATACTGCAGATACTGATGCTTTCCTTGATCTAGGAGTATATCCAATATTTCTTGCAAGTGCTATTACATTCTCTCTTAAAGTCGCCGTATCAATAAAAACTTCGTTCGCTACCATGTTAGCATTATACGAAGTAATATACGTATTATATGCTAATACATCTAGAATAGTAGATAAGTTAGAACCTTCAAAGTCATAGTCCGTAAAATTGGAATTTGACTTTAAATATTCTTTGAGTGTTGTTTTAACGTCCTCAAAGTCTAGATTTGTAAAATTTACTAGTGGCATTTTACCTGGTTGGTTGCAATACGAATTCTAATTGTTGTGGTGGAAGATCAGCACCTATAATGTCATATGTAATAACAACATCGAATGCATTGCCATCTATATTAGCAAATGCCTCAACAGAAGTAAGTCTAACTCTAGGTTCATTCCTGTTAATAGATTCTTCTATCTGAGTTTGGATTTCAATCGCTGTTAAATCATCAGCATTCTCAAAAAGTGAGTTTGTAATACGAGATCCGAATCTTGGATTGAAAAATTTTTCTCCAGGATTCGTAAATACGATATTTTTTACTGATCTAGCGATTGCATTTTCATTTTTTAAGGCAATCAAGTCCTTTGTCAGAGGATTACTCTGAAAAGTCATACTAATATCCTTAAATCCTTGACTTACCCTTTCTAAAGGCACAACAATACGGCAATTATGTATTATTTATCAAGGATTTTAAGTATTTTTCACTCGTAAAGAGGTTCAGGATTGGTCTGATTCTCAAAAATCTCAGTTTCTTTCTTTTTATCGCGTTTTTTTGGCGTCAAATCATCATTTGCGATCTCACGAAGCATTTTTTGATGCTGATCATTAGCTAAATTGTCTAAAAAATCGTGATTTGGAGTCATTTTTCTCTTTTTTAAGGGTCAATTGGGCGATTTTCTTGTGATTTGTACATATCTTCTGCATTTTCTTCTTCAAGTTTACGTTCTTTCGCTGTTTTCCAGAAATATTCGTCTTCACGACCCATTCCGAGTCGCTCAAAACCATTTTCAACACTGTAATATTGAGTCGATACCTTAAAATCAGGCATTTTGGGGTCAACAGGAGTCAAACTGTTGTCAAAGATACGCATTCTATTATTAGGATACAGTGCATACTGACCATTTTCAAGTTCAATCAAGTTATGAGACTTATGTTCAGCTGGATTTTCACTTGTGGCATAGTCAATTACATCACAATCCTGATGATAATTATCTATCGTACAAATATACTCACCTTTAACGATACCATGATCTCTTGTATAGCACTCAAAATCCATTGAACCAATAAATTGCTTATGAATCGACATGACCCCGTAATCCATGCAATTCCAGAATTGGAGGTTAGGTAGGTCCATATCAGGACTAGGCGTCTCAGGGGCGCTTACAAAGGCGCTGATGGGCAATTTATCATACATTGCCGCATACTCTGGCAAATAGGTCTCAAAATAAAAAGCACGTCCAGGGATCGATTTACACGATACCCAAACGCCCTTTACAAATTCGCCATGGCCAGATTGATGATCAGTTAGATACTCTTTACGTACCCATACCTCTACCGAGGGGAGGTTACAAATTAATGCGCTCATGTCCAATTTTTTTCCATCTTAGAGTATCTATACAACAACTCTTCATCTTTTTTAATATCTCTGATTGCAATGTAGAATTCATCATCATCTATACCTACATTAGGATCATCAGAGTGATTAACATAATAGGCTTGATAGATTCTATCAAGGTCACAATCAATCCAAAATCCATCTTTATCACACCATGTTATTGATGCAATATGTTGTTGCATATATGTTGGTATCTTATCCCATGTAATCTTTTGTGCATCTTGTCTTCCTTTCCAAATCATCGTACCTTTTGGAATATCACATAAAGAAAAAACACCCACCCCGCCACAGACTTTACTGGGAGCGAGATAGGTGTAGAGAGTTAGGTCATACATTTAACTTCTTCCTTGTCCCCGGTACTTCTTCTTTGCTTTATTACGAGAAGTCGCGGATCTCAATGTATACTGCGAGTTTCCTTGGCGAGTTTTTTTGGGTTTGCCCTTAATGTAACCGCCGCCTTTCATCATTGACATAATAGTTTAACCTCAAATTACGCGAGTTTTTTCGTGACCGACCCTGATACGAGGATCGCACCAGATCTCAAATCCTTCTTCTTTTGCATCGAGACAGAACGATACATCCTCTCCACACATGTCCTGAACATCGCCACTCTCAAAAACTTGCATCTTAGGAGCAAACCAAGGATACTCAAGATTCTCAAACACACCCTTCTTAATGAGCACCCATCCAAAACCTGTGTAGTCTACAGTGAATGGCTTACGCCGCTTACTGATAGATTCCACTGTTTCGTGGTTCATTACTCCACCATTACTACGGAAGTCATCTTCTTCTAACCAGTGTGCAACAGAGGTAGTCTGTCCATCTTCAGTGGCATACCATCCACTAACAATCTCCTTCTCATTACCTTCTGCATCAATTGCCATGTCACACAATTGCCAGAACTTCTCTGTAGAAAAGACAATATCACTGTCAATCCACAGTTGGTAATCATATGCTAACTTACCATCCCAGGGAACTTGCTTGGGTCCACGAAGTACATTTGCTCCAAGACACTTACAACGTGCGAAGTTCACCATAGAACTATAGTCTTGACTAATCTGAATACTCATACCGTTCTGTACCATATCAAAGCACAGTTGTACAAAGTTCTTCAGAAAGGTAAAAGAACATCCACGTCCTGGAAGGCAAAACACAATAGTCTTACCTTTCATCCTCTCCTTAATTGATGCAATGTCCCACTCCTCCTTCTTACTAGGAGTAGGCGTCTTTGCCTTTACAGTAAATCCTTTTGCCATAAGTCTTAGAAACTTCAGTTCAATTCTATCAGGTTATATGTAGACTGTCAATATGAATCTTCGCCTAGTGGTTCTGCCGTAGTACCCGAACAATATCCATGGGCGCGAATGCACTCCTCATATGACAAATCCTCAAGAGTATAATCAGTCTTCATTAGACCAACCATTCCCTTGAGGGTTTCCCATGTATTATTAAATTCTTCCTTACTTAGATTATTATATAAACACTCTTCTTTTGCGTAGATGTGATAAACCTTTTCCATAAAAATTTTTTGCGCGGAATTTTTTTTCCAATTATGAATTTGACTTTCGCATTATATATCGAGGTCGAATTGTCACCTCTGTAGGTTAGGGTAGTTAGCGTTTTTTATATACGGGCACGCGGCGCAACGCCATAACAACGCGGCATCAAAACACTGTGTTTCACTGATACCCACTGCCATCATATCACGGAGACTAACTGATGTCAACCCCCGTGTTCTTAAGTATCACATAGACTGCCAATCTACCAACGGACAGGTACACTCAGGTCTTCTACGTAGCTGTCAATAATCCTCTCAGAGCCTTCAAGTTCAAAGAGATCCTCCCATGAAATCTGATGCGGGTCA
>CEUK01007144.1_pt1 | contig 19841 bp, 16 predicted proteins | sample 356451 | NCBI WGS metagenome assembly CEUK01 (sample SAMEA2622843, study PRJEB7988) | marine metagenome | isolation source: saline water (ENVO:00002010), including
ATATAGGAAAAAAGCTCTTCCTTTTAGATTTGAGCGATCTACAAAACCCCAGAATCGGGAGTCTTGAGAATTATCCCGATTATCGCCCATTACAAAATAATGATTTTCGGGTACTGTTAACTCATCCATTGTGTTAGCAGGATGGATAAACTTTTGATTTGAAGGTGATTTATCAATCCTTTGAAATACCTTAAATTCACCAAAAGCTACAAGATTTCCATCAATCATTAGGCCCGTCTCCATCAACCTTAAACTTACCCCATTCTTGCCGGTAGCTAAAATCTTAAGAGGAGTGGTATATCTACTCTTACCTGGAGCCCGCTCTTTGATATCAATATGATCTCCGACACTAGCCTCAGGATTCATCGCTATAAAGGGGTTCTCCTTCGAGAGCAACAAATCAGGTTGCCATTCAACTACGTACGATTCTGCTGGCAAGAATGTACTCAGACCATCTGAAAATAGGAGCTCTATTGGCATCTCTACCATTGCTGGTGGGGGTAGATTTGTTTCTTTTTGTAGTTTTGGGTCCGCCAGAACTAGAGCATAATCCTGTAGAATAAAGTTCTCTTGCAGAACTTTACCATTAAGAATTAATTTTTTACTACTGATACTAATTTTGTCACCGGGCACTCCAATTAGGCGTTTTATAAAGTCTCTGGTTGGATCTAGAGGGAAATTGAAAACAACTACATCTCCTCTTTGTGGTTCGGATAGTATATAAGCAGCCTTGTTAACCCAAATATAGTCCCCTTCAACAAGTGTATTCATCATCGAAGCAGAGGGTATGTAGGATCCTTGTATAACGAAGGTATTAAGTCCGACTATCAAAATAACTGCTCGAGCAAGACCCTCCACCCAGTCTCTAATAACTGTTTTGTGGTAGATAACTAAATCCCAGAATTCACCATCCCCTACTGAAATTCGAAAAACATTTTTACCTCTATGCAGGGGGCTGGTTCGAACTCGCTCGGTGCCCGTTTCTACGATCTCTTCACCCTTATCACCCCTAGGTTTTACAACCCTAATTGCGTTATCACCAAAGCTTCCTTCGACCTTGAAGTCCTTCGGCTCCTCATTAAACTCGAATCGTAATTTGACCAAAGGATTATTAAAGATGTAGGAGTTGCTGCGAAACCTTTTGTAGTCTACTTCTTCCCGATCATCGACCAATACAGTGATAAGTCCATCTCGTTGAAATCCACTTAGATAAACATTTTTGAGGAATGGAGGTAGTTTTGTCATGGCGCTACATAGATACCAAAAAGCCAGTATTACTGCAACAAATGAAGTATTTTCTAGCCAAGTTTATATCCAATTTGTGACAAGATAGTTGCATCTTGTCTCCATTTCGCCTTTACTTTGACCCAAATTTGAAGGCTTATTTTTTTCTTGAAAAATTTACGGGCTTTTTGGATGGTTTTTGATTTTATTTCACGAATCAGAGCTCCTGCTGGTCCCAGTAGAATTAGCTTTTGACCTTTTCTTTCAACATATATTGAAATCTGTGCTTCAATTTGATTTTCACTTTCTTTGAATTCCTCCACAACCGTCGCACAGGAAAAGGGTACCTCTTGATCTAAATTTCGAAACAAATATTCACGTGCGAATTCACCCAATAAAAAGGAGGTAGATTTGTCCGTAAAACAGTCTGGAGGATAGTAGGGAGGGCCAGAACTCATATTATCTAGAAGGAGGTCAACTAAACAGTCGATATTTTGCGGCTTTTGAGCAGAAACTGGTATTAGTTCTTTAATTTTCTTAAATTCGGAGTGTAGGTTGTGCATTATTTCAATTAGAGCTGATTGTTTCACCGTGTCGATTTTAGTCAATACTAAAATTATAGTTTTCTTACTTTTATTCGTTAGAAATTCTAAGAACTTCCGATTTTTTTCAATCTTAGGATGACGTGCATCTATTACAAATAAAATAAGATCAGCATCCAAAATACTTTGTTCAACTTGATTCCGAAAAAAATGATCAATTTTGAGTTTTCCTTGATGCCATCCAGGTGTGTCTAAGAATAACATTTGGTAGTGTTCAGAATGTCTTATACCTAGGATACTATTGCGAGTAGTTTGAGGTCTCTCAGATGTTATGCATAATTCTTTTTCAACGAGTGAATTTAGTAGGGTTGACTTTCCTGCATTTGGTAAGCCTAGTATGGCTACATACGCTGACTTGTAATTTTCATAGGTACACATTATTTGAATCAACTACGACGTAATTTAACAACTTTTTTACGAATATATTGATTGTCAGGTTCCAGGCCGTAAGCTCTCTCAAAGTGAAGAAGTGCTCTGCGTATCTGTCCTACTCGTTCGAATAACTCCCCCATACTCACCAAGCAATCCACGTGATTAGGATCTTTTTCCAAAGCTTTGTCATAGAATCTCTGGGCTCGTTTAAGTTCATTTCGACGATGATAGATCACCCCCAGATGATAAAGGACTTTTGAGCTTGGTGAGCGCTTGACAGCTTTCAAAAGTTCAAATTTCGCGTTTTCGTCTAATCCTTGCTGAAAATAAAGATTTCCCAATATGGCTCTAACTTCCATATCAGCGGGATAATTTTTAACGTAGTGAGCATACAATTTAGTAGCAGTTCGCATTTGACCTTTTCGCATAGCTAGTCGAGCTTTAGCAATTAATGCCTTTTTATGCTTTGGTGCTAACTCCAAAGTACGATCTAAATATCCCTCACCCATTTCCACTTGGCCCATATTGTGATAAGAGATAGCGAGGTTGAAGTAAGCCTCGGGAAAATTCGGATTAATTTCCAAACTCCTTTGGAAATATTCGATAGCTTGACGAATTTTCCCTTTCCTTGCGAATACTAGACCTAAATCATGGTTTGCTTCTAAATGTTTTGGGTTGTCTTTGAGTACAAGGCGGAACTGTTGTTCTGCTAAGTCTAATTTTCCAGTAGTGCCAGCTATCACCCCTAACTGATACAAGCTTTCCACCCTTTCTTCGGCACTTAGTTTAGGATCAAACTTTACAGGTAATTGAGTACTTTGTCGTGGTTTTTGACGACAGCCAATTACTCCGGTCAGCACGAAGATTATGCAGAAAAATAGGCACAAATAATTAGTTTTTGACACGTTACACCTTAATGAGATCCCAACCTCTGAGCCGTTTGAGAGCGTCATCATAACAAAGTTGATATATATCAACAATATTTTGTATTCTGCTCACTCGTGCTTATTTTGCAACAGTTGGACTTTTGATTGTAATAATTTTAACCGAGGGTTGAAGATTCGCACCATTCCCGGATTATTATGAAGACTGTAGAGTTTTTTATTGTCCATGTAAGTTATAGATTCCGCGCCAAGAATATGTTTCGGTTCTTTGAAAAGTTGTTCTAGGAGTCTTAATTCAGAATCTAGTATTCTTAATTCCGAATCTCCTATTAATAGGAGGTGTCCCCAATAATCTCGAGCAATCGTTAGGTATTGTCCTTTTAGTTTTTTCTTCTTTAAGAGACGCCCGTTTCGTGAGTATTTTTTAAGTAAGGTTGATTTTTCAATTTGGTCTAGACATACCAAATTGTCTTCGAGATCAACTATGAAGTCTATTAATTTAAGGAAGCGATGGTCTCCTTTTCCGTAACCCCCGATACTGAAGACTTGACTACCAAAATTATTAAACACAACAATACGTTCATTTTCTGAGTCTAAAACTAAAATTTCATTTCGTTGATTAGCCTGAAGTTTAGTGGGTTCATCGAATCCATCTCTAGGACTGAATTCACGAACAAAATTACCTGAACTGTCTACCTCAACTACTCTTTGATTTCTGGAATCACTAATAAATGTTGTTAGTCTCGGGCCGGCAACTAGATCGTTAATTCCATCAAATTGACCTTCCTCTATGTTTGCAAAATCATTGTCAAATGATTCTGAATCATCGATATTGAAGCTTCCAAATTTGCCTATAAACTTAAGTTTTTCGTCAAATTTTAGTACTGCTTCCTGAGCTGTATCAACCAGATATATTTGATTGAAACTATCACTTCGAATGCTGACACCTTCTCGAAACTGGCCAGGACCACTACCGAACATGAGCTTTGACTCTTCGAGTTCATAACGAACATTTAAAACGGTAATAACCGCGTTCAGATCCTTCATTCTATTGTTTATGGTTCGTGGAAGAACTAGCTCTATATTTTCAGATTTAGATAAAAATTTTGAAAAGGAATAATCAGATAGCTTTCTGTGTCCTTCGTAAAAGTCGACAAATAATTTTCCCAGCGTAGCTTCTTTTTGTCTCAAGATTAGATGTTTATCAGACTGAGAAATATGGAATGGAACTTCAGCGTACGAAGTTAAAAAGCATGAAAAAATCACCAAGACCCACTTCAAGATTCTGCTCCTTTCACGATTTGTGGATTTACTATTAAACCTTGCTCAAAGTTAATATTTGAGTTAGAGGGAATTGCTCTGCCTCCATCGAAAAGAAAAATCATTTTTCGCATTTGTGAAAACTCAAGAAGACTATGCACGAGAACGTACGTATTTTGTATATGCGCTACCGTTTTCCCATCAACTAACGACATCATATCGGGGTGAAAGTCTACTATTAGTGCGTCTTGTTTTCTAAAAATACTCCGAATGGGAATAAACGGAGGATTGGCCATTCTCGATGGTATTTTAGTTTTGCGTACTATGTCGTTAATCAAGTTGAGCTCTTGTTCCATACCCAACAAACTTGCATCCAGCAGAGCTACAGTTCGAACGATAAAAGGGGCCTGACTATGGGCTTGAAATAAGTGCAGATGACTTATTTGCGGGGTAAGTTTAGAACTTGAAGTGGATGCCTCAGAACCGAAATTTGATTGCTTTGTATCTATTGGAGTTGAAATTTTGGACGCACTCATTTCAACTTGATTGTCTTGGGTAATTGTTTCAATTGATCCTACCAACAAAAAAATAGCGGCTGTAGTGCAAGCAGCATATAAGAGTAATAATCCTTTAAACACTGGTGAACTGTTGGAGTCTGCTGGGGACCGTTTATATTTGAGTAGAGTTTTCATTCTTCAAAAAGCCATTCTGGTGCCTGGCGACCCTTCTCTTTTCTGAATCGATTCAACAACTCTCGACGAAAATTCAATTTTAGTTCATCTAAAAGATTTGGATTATTCAAGTCGTCCTTTTTGGATGGCACAGCCGGAAGTGGTCCATTCGTAGTTATCTTTAATTTATTGGTACCATTTTGAGCAGTGCTTAGCTTTTGCGGGAGCTTTGAGTTTGAATTTAAGTCCAATGACTTCAAGGCCGTCAATGTAGACGACGGTAATTGATTCACTAGATTTTGTTTTTTAGTTTTCTGAATAGCCTTACTAGTAGATCTACTGCTTGATTTTGATCCGGTAGCAAGCTCTTTGTTCAATGTCTCATGGAGATTCTCGGTAAAACTCGACATCCGTACACTGTCGGGTTCTGAGTTGAGGTTTGGTTTTCGTGTAATCAAGACATTCCCCTTTAGAGGTGAAGTCAGTATTACAGCGTTAGAAGACTTACTGCTGAGTAAAATGGGCCCTACAGAGGATGCTCTAGAGTCCATAGATATATTTGTCAGCTCTATATTTAATGAGCTGTTCGTTATATTTTTTGTAACCATATCTGATGAGACATTTACGAAAGGATTTAAGAAAAGATCTTCATCGGGATCGTAGGAAAGCTTTTGGACCGAAATATTAAGGGGTTGTTGGGCCTGTTTTGATTTAACCTTCGTAAACTGATCCCATTTCATGGGTACTTTCTTAGCTTGCTGTACCGCATTTTCTATAGGTGGAAGCTCCGTCGAGCTTGCCGTAACTTGTGGTGGATTAGAAATATCTTTTTGTGTTACTTCTGTATTAGAGCTGAAGAGTTCAGAGAGTTCTACAGATAGGAAGTCTAAATCAAAAGATTGGGGCACATCTAATACGACGCATTGACTTGTAATTTGGCCAAGTCGTTTGTAAGGTATCCATCCGATATACAGCCGTGGCATTTTTGACTTTTTATTGGTCAGAATTTTGATGCGGTCCTCTATGTACTGATTGGGTTGAAATTTTCCACAACGGCTTATAATCATGGCCTCTGATTCGTAGCCCTCACGGAGCAACCACGCCATGGACGTTTGTAGTTTGTTGGTTTTATTAAGTACTACATTCAAACTCTTTGAGGTATAGCCAAGTATCTCGATATTATCATTGCGTATGTTTTCCTGTAAAAGTCCTTTGAGGCTGCCTATCGAGCCCGTGTCCTCAACGAAGATGTAGTCAGAGGACCAGCTCAGGTTGCAATTTACGAAAATAAACCAAATAAATACAATAGTCCTATGGGTCATGATTGGAATTGTAACACGATCAGAGTTTAGGATTTTGAAGTTGTCGACAGACGTACTTCGCGGCCTCTCTAACAATGCCATGTCCATAGCGAGTCATGTGTTCTATTTTAGACAAGCTCTGGATACAGCGCATCTGTAGTAAACTATACATAGCCTCAATACTTACAGCTGGATCAAGACTCATAATCTCGACTTCAAGTCGAGAGCGAAAGTTCTCTAATTTAAAGTGTCCTACCAATTGAATTGCTGCGATTTTAAGATTTTGTTGGCGGATTTGTAGGCAAGAGTCGAGTAGTCTGTGATCAGGGGGTTGGTCAAATGCGCTAAGGGAGAGCAGCGCCCAGCTACGATGATCAAATGGTGCTTGTTTATCTTCAATAACTCTCACAAGTAAGTATCGTAATTCTTCACCCTCAAAACTTTGTGCCGGACCGGATCGATATGGCTCGAGTAATTTATAATTTTCACTGACGAGTTTGGAGTGAATTTGCCCACAACTATAGCCAACGGGATTGCTTAATTGGTCGGGCTTATTTTTAACCAGCCGGGCATGAAAACCATCTTCGAAATCATGCTTAATTAATTTTTGTTTGAATTCAATTTGTATATCGAGTTGCTGAATCTTGTTCATTAAAATTTCTAAAGCTCGTTCGCTTCCATTTTCCGAAAGGTGAGATGATGCTAATTTTGCGATCTCCTCTTGAGGATGATTCAAGCAATTTGCCAAGAATTGCAGATCAATGTCTGAGGCCCTCTTTTGAGCTAGTTTCATTTTCACCTTCAATCTACTTCGTTCAATCTCACTAAATTCAGGCAATTCGGATTTGATTTCAGACTTTTCTCGCCATTCCCAATGAAAGGCCAAAAGAACCAGCCCCATTACGACAAGATGTATCCAAAAAATTTCATTGATAACCACGCCCCTATTATACTTGTTAAATCAATAGTAAAATCGTACAAAAGAAGATTGTTTTAATTAAAAAGTGTCGATATTTACTTTATGTCCCTTAGTCACGTAGTACGAATTCTATTAATATTGACGCTCAATCTTCAGTATTCCTGCTCTTCAGAGGGTAAACCATTGGGGTTAATTGAAAATCTCATTAAGAGCCCCGTAGAGAGTTCGGATTGGTTAGAATATTCTAAAAAATTTTCATCGGTTGTCTCTGAGCCCCTAGAGAGCTTCTGGTTATTTAATATCAAGCGTATAAAACTACTCGGTGATGACCCATTTGATGTTTTTCAAGAGGACTTTTTTGATCAAGATAATTATCAATTGAACCTGTGGGGTGTTTCAAGTCCTCGAAGCAAATACATCAGGAATTATTTTCGTAGAGGACTTTATGAGAAAGCAATAATTCATTTACAGAAAGAGGAAATCGAACAGCCTGATAATTTATATCTTCTGATGAATTTAACGTATGCATATGAGCAGCTCGAGAACAATAATGCAGCTTACTCAAGGATTAGTGAAGTTATTGATAAAAGCCCTGAGAGAGATACCAGAATCAAAGCTTATCGATGGAGAGTTCGTATCGCAAAAAAAATGAGTAATTTTTCTTCAGTAGAGAAAGACCTTGTGACACTGAGGAAATTATTACAGAAAAAGTTGGCTTTGATTCCAGACACTCAGCCTCAGAAAGCCCAAGTCATAAAAAAGCCAGACTTGCGATTAAGAATACTAAATACGAAAACAGAATTAGCTGAAATTGAAAACTTTTTGGGTATAACCTGGTACATACAAAACAAGTTTGTCCTTGCATTTGATTTATTTGAAAATCTAGAAAAAAGGTTTCCTGGTTGTTACAGTTTCTCCTTCAATAAAAATAAGATTTATCTTGAAAAACGGCGTTATGAGTCAACCTTAAAGTCCGTAAATTCCATGCTGCGCAATACTCGTAAACTAGCAGCTCATTTTAAGAAGATATCCCTTCAAAAAATACAATTTGGCAATTTGGACGGTGCTCAAAAATCTACTTCAAGTAGAGAATATTTTGAAAGTTTAGTTTCGAAACTTTTAACTCGAAAAGGAGAAATCCTTTTTAGAGAAAAACATTTCCAAAAGGCTTTGAAGATTCTTAGGACAGCAGTAGAGCGTGATCCGTCGGACTCTATCGCTTGGTATAGGATCGCGCAAATAAATGTAGAATCAAATTCACTCGGAAGGGCACTAATTGGTTTTCGAAAGGTGATTCAGAATACTCATAAAAAAACCGGTTTACACACTAATTCATTAGAGTGGATCGATAAAATATTTTCTGAGCAAGCTATTCAAGCAATAAAAAATCAAGATATAAGAAGTAAAAAACAAGATGAATTTTTCCAAAATTTGAGCGTTGATCAAAGACAGGATTTGCTGGATTTAGGGGAATTAGTATCCATTGGATATGATTGGCTGAAGTCAGGGAAACAGATCAAATTGATTAAAATGTTTGAGCCTCTTCTTAGTGAAGCTCCAAATGTACTGGATATATACTTTTTATTGGGTAGAGCAAATCAGTCTCTCGGGAATGTTGCAAAGGCCAAGTATTATTATTTGCGTGGTTTGAAAATCGACTCTAATCATATACCTACGATTGTCGCTTTGACTTATTATGACTGTGTCTCCAAAGATTTTGGATCAGCTCTCTCGAAAATACAGAGGCTTGAAATTTTAGCTCCTAATGATCATAGAGTTTTAGGCGCTCGTGGTTGGTATGAATATCAGAAATCTAATTATGCCGAAGCTATCAGAGCCTTTCAACTGGCTGTAGAGCAGAATCCCTTATACGCCGAACATCATTACAGACTTGGAATGTCTTATTTGAGGGCAGGTCTTCCTCGATTTGCACTTTATAAATTCGACGATGCGTTGAGTGCAGGTTACGAGTATTCTAGGGCCCATCTTTTTAAGGCAATTGCTTTACTGCGGTTAGGTTCTTTCAACGAAGGCGAGAATGCCCTTCGGCGAGCTAGCGACAGTGGTAAAGATAATTCATCAATCACGGGATTTGCCGCCTATCTATTAAACAAGATTAAAACAAGCCGTAAATTAACTTTATCCCCAGACGAAATACCAAAGGAATTTGCTGATATTGCTGTATTTTTGAACAGAGTTGATTCTAATCGTGAAATGACTATTTCTTTCTCAAAAATCCGCCAAGGAAAAGCGGAGACAATTATTAAGCGTCTAAATGAGCGAATTGAGAAGGATCCCGAAAATTATGAGCTCTATCATCTGCTTTCGATAGTTCATATTTTATTAAATAGAGAAGATTTGGCCATGGAAGTCCTAGAAGATGTTATTGCACTAAATCCATTGTTTTATCCGGCATTAAATAGCGTCGCTGAATTATCGTTTCGAATGGGGCAACTCGATCAATGCGTGATTTACTGGGATAGGATGAGAAGAGTTTCTCCATTGATCAAGCTGTCAGGAAACATTAATAAACTGATTCAAGAGATTAAAAAGTACATAGATTTGAATCCCAATGATCAATGGGCTTTATACCATTATGTATTACTTGAAATTCACCAATTCAATGATGCTGAAGCATTAAAGATTTTAGAATCAAATGGCGTTTCCAGTAACCCTCAACCCGGTCCGTATAAAGATGCGTTAATTCGCCTACAAGCAATGATTTTGTACCGCCAAGGAGTATTGAAACGAAACGAAACATTAGTCAATCAAGCGCGAGGTCTTTTGGAGCTATCTAACTACAGATATATCGATACCTTAGATCTTTACAAAATGGGTACTGAAGCTTTGAAGCCTGATATAGTTCGAGAATGGAAAAAGAAACCTATTAGTGAATCTGAGCTGGCTTTTGTAAAAAATATCAAAACTAAAAATAGTATTCGTGACGCGAGAAATGTCTCTCATCCAGGTATCCGCAGAAAAGCTACCTATCTGAGTCGATGGAATGAGCTTGATGAGGTAATAGGTAGAGGCAATACCGCGCCCATTAAATCGTCCTATGATATTTTTGTCGATCGGAGGATTTCGAAAGAACAGCGATATTTAGAGGATAATAAAGCTCGCTATAAACGCTTACAAGAGAATAATAAAAAGTTGGCAGTGGTAAATTTAGAGAAAGCGAATAAAAACTTTCAAAGAGCTATTAAATATTTGAATCAGGGAAATTTCAAAGCTGTTGAAGCAAGTCTTCTTGATGCGATCAGTTCAAAAATAGACTTTGAAGAGGCTTATTTTGGACTTCTAACAATCTATCTTGTTGAGGGTCAGTATTCAAAGATGAAGCCTTTTTTAGATTTACTTCAAACATTTCAAGATTCAAAAGAGTTGTTAGCATTGATCAAGTTTCATCTGTTTTTTCATCAAGGTGATTTTCTAAATCTTAAAGAACAAATTAGTAAAATAAGCCGGCCGGTCCGTATTCCAAAGAATCGTATTATTCAGGGATTAATTGATATCTACAAAGAGGTCGTATCTAAAGCACCAGGTGACTTTGAAGCGAGTTTAAGATACGGAATATTGCTACAAATATCAGGTCGCTTTGCAGAGGCTGAAATTTTATATTTGAAAGCCGGTCAGTATAAGGGACTAATACCCTATATTTGTGAATCTTTGACTGCTAGGGGCATGGCTGAGAGGCGACTGACACCTGTGAGTTCAGCTGCTAAAAAAATGAGTGAATTTTCAGCCTCAGAGACAAAAGATAAATGGTTAAAGTTGGCACAAGATATTGATAACTATCTTTTGACAGCAAGATTTTTAGCCCAATAGTCATAGGAACTATATGAAATGTTTACATAATAAAACAAGAATTGATGTCAAGTTTGGAATTAAAGAATATTTTATTTGGTTTCAATGGTATTTAGTGGCTTTCTTAATGGGTATGTTCTACATGCCGTTCGCCATCTTAACTAACCCCTTAAAAGTCTTGAGAAAAAATCACATGTTTGTGACATTTTGGTTCACTTTGATTTTAGACTTTGTATTAAAAAAATATTATTCACAGGTGTTATCTAATGGTAAATCTATTCATGTCATAGATGGTTTTTTGTCGCTAACCCTAGTTCATAATCCTGGCGCAGCCTTCGGATTACTAAAAGGAAAGGTATTACTCTTTGTTTTAATAGCTCTAATCACGGGGGTAGTGATATTGGTTTATCTGGCGGTATACCGTCAAGAGGATCTTCTTGTGAGTTGGGGTTTAGTATTAATCCTATCGGGCGCAGTAGGTAATATGATCGATCGAGTTCAGTATAATTACGTCATTGACTACGTACTGATATATTATCAGGACTGGAGCTGGCCAGTCTTTAATTTTGCGGATGTAATTATTAATATTGGGGTTGGTTTTATTATTTTAGATTTATTGCGAGATTTGAGCCGTCGAAAGCTTGAGGACTAAAATGTATCCCGTATTAATTAGTTACGGCCCCATTGAAATATACACATACGGCGTATTTCTGGCGCTGGCATTTTATTTTTCTGTTCAATGGGCAGTCAGGATAGGTACTCGTCGCGGTTTTGATGAAGAGATGATTCTCAATTTAGCGGTAGTTTCAATTTTATCAGCGATCTTAGGTGCTAGGAGCGCATATGTTTACGTCTATTGGGATCAATTTTTCGCAGACAGGTACTGGGATATTTTCAAAGTCTGGCAGGGGGGACTGGTATTTTATGGCGGTCTCATAGGTGGAGTATGCGGCGGAATAACTTACTGGTGGTTAAAGCGTATGTCCATTCTCGCCATGCTTGATGTTGCAGTGATGTCTGTTTCATTAGGTCATGCTATTGGTCGTGTGGGTTGTTTTTTCTACGGTTGCTGCTACGGAAAAATTGTACCAATTGGATCAGCTTGGTTGAGCTTAGGTCATCAATTCCCTCATCTTGATGGTATCCGTTATCCCGTACAAATAATGGCAAGCGTTGGTAACGCACTCATATTTATCTTACTCATTTTTGTACTACAGAGAGCAAAAAAACCTGCAACTATAACCATTATTTACTGCTATATCTATAGTCTTTTTAGGTTTACAATCGAGTTATTCAGAGATGATCCCAGAGGCACAATTCTTGGGGTTACCCACTTATCCACTTCACAAACAATATCAGTAGTCATTCTTTGCACCGGAATCTGTCTTCATACCTATATGGCTTTTGGGCCGGGCAAGAGACTAAAATTGCCTTGCGACGAAAATAAGGTTTAAACAATAGATGAATCCCGTGATGGACAAGGACAGGCATGAAACATTTCAGCTTGAGGTAAAAAAAGCGTCAAGATTAGACCAATTTTTGAGTGCCGCTATTTTACAGATTAGTCGCTCCAGATGCATCCAGTTAATTGAAAATGGTAATGTTTCGGTTGATGGTGAGATAATTCAAAAGAAAAGTTTTAAGCTAAGGGCCGGGCAGTCAGTTTTTCTTCAATTACCACCTCCAGTCTGTATAGAGACTCCAGCTGAAGATCTAGGTATTCGTATTATATTTGAGGATAGTGATTTATTAATTCTTGAGAAGCCACCTGGAATTCTTACCCATCCTATGGCGGATGGACAAGGTGGTAGTATGGTATCGGCGGCTTTACACTTAGCCAATGAGCTCTCGGGTATTAATGGCAAACTTAGACCGGGAGTAGTCCACAGATTAGATCGAGAAACTAGTGGTATTCTGGTTATGGCAAAAAATGATTTTGCGCACAAAGGTTTACAACAAGATTTTCATGATAGAAAGGTTCACAAAACATATTTTGCGATTGCTTATGGGGAGGCCACGGAGATGCGGGGCCACATTAATCTTGCAATTGGTCGAAATCCCAAAAGAAGGACCTTACGTAGGATTGATCCTTCTGGACGAATGGCGCTGACTAAATTTAAGATTGTAAAATCATGGGGTCGTTTTCATTTAGTTTGCTTAATGCCTCATACCGGCCGAACTCATCAACTTCGTGTTCACTTGAGAAGTATAGATATACCTATTGTTCAAGATCTTGATTACAATGGGAGAAGTTTGAGCCGCTGGGTTAGTCGAGTACAGTTACATCACTACAGTATAAGGTTTCTCCATCCTAGAACGGGTCAATTAATGCTTTTTCGTTGCCCTTTACTGGAGGATATGCGTCAATTAATTTCTCGTTTTCAGAAAGGTGAAGTATACCCATGGTCTTATTGAGGGGTCTAAATAATGTTTAAAAATTGGTTTGGTAGGGATAAAAAGAGTTTAGCGGAGGAACTAAATCAGGAAGAGACTAGCGCAGCTACTGTTGTAGTGGATCAAGAGCGTAGCGAAGAAAATTGGGTCGAGCGTTTACGAGACGGACTTGGTAAAACACGCGGGGGCTGGGTTTCTTCGATTAGTAAACTTTTTTCTGGTGATATTAATGAGGAAGTTCTCGAAGAATTCGAAGAACTACTAATTCAAGGAGATCTTGGTGTCCTGCTCACTGAAGAGTGTATCGATATGCTTAGAGTCGCAGCAAAGCAAAGTCTTATTAAAGGTCCTGAGGATGTTACGGATATTCTACGAAATAAATTTCATACAGAATTAGCAGGGAGTGTCGGGGCGTTAAGCCTAAATCATAAACCGTTTACCGTGATAATGATGGTTGGAATTAATGGTGTCGGTAAAACCACAACCACTGCGAAATTGGCTCATCTATTTAAGGGTCTGGATAAAACATGCTTGCTCATAGCAGCAGATACATTTAGGGCCGGAGCTGTCGACCAATTAAAAACATGGGGTAACAGATTAGACTGTCCAGTTTTTGCGGGCTCAGAAGGTCAAGATCCAGCTAGTGTAGCATTCGATGGGATTAGTCGAGCTCGTGATCTGGGCGTTGACCTCGCGTTGATTGATACAGCCGGTCGCTTACATACTCAATCCAATTTAATGGAAGAAGTCAAAAAGATTGCCAGAGTGATTGATAAGCAGTTTCCTGGTGCCCCTCATGAAATCCTCATGGTGATCGATGCAACTACGGGTCAAAACGCGATCCAGCAAGCTCGGATTTTTCATAAAGCACTTAATTTGACGGGCCTAGTGGTGACGAAGTTAGATGGTACGGCCAAGGGAGGAAGCTTGTTGACCGTACACCGCGAACTCAAAATTCCGGTCCGATTTATTGGTGTCGGTGAGCAGTTTAATGATCTTGAACACTTTAATCCAAAACAGTTCACACAGGCTTTGTTTCACGAGGTCTAATAGGATCACTTGTGGGTAGACTAAAACTACATTTTATTACAGTACCAATTGGGAATCTTGATGATATAACGGTTCGAGGATTAAATTGCTTGCGTAGTGTCAGAGTGCTACTGTGTGAAGAACCGCGTAAATCAAGAAAGTGGCTTAAGTATTGGGGAATTAAATTTTACCAGGGTCAGTTTGATAAACAATGTAAAGACCTTTATTTATACCCTTTTGATGAAAATTCCGACTCTCGCGAAATATCCTATTTTAAGGAAGAAATCGTGCCCTTCGTTAATGATTTTGGATTTATATCGGGGGCGGGATGCCCCATGTTTCATGACCCAGGCAACTTACTTCTGAAAGTTTTTGAAGGAGCTAAAATTACATATATTCCTGGTGTAAGCAGTCTTGGTGCTTTACTTATGTATCTACCACAGGAATTACAGCGGGATGGTTTTCGTGTTTGCGGTTTTTTACCTCGTAAGAAATCAGAGCGAGAGAAATTCTGGACTATTAATTCAAATGTAAGTAGTCCTATTTTTTTGATGGAAACTGCCTATCGCCTACCTGTGCTATGTGATGAATTAGAAAGTTTTGCCAAGCATTCTTACATTATTTTTGGGTATGCTTTGACGAAGGATAATCAGCAAGTTATCTCAGGTACGGTAAAAAATGTTCTGCCGAAAATAAAAAAACTTCCCAAAGAAGACTTTGTAATTTTTCTTTGTCCAAAAATTACCAAAGTTGGTAAACATCCCATAACCTATTCTGCTAAAGGAGCTCGGAATTGTTAGTATAGTACAATTGATTTGATGGCGTGAATGGATATTTGAATTTCAAATTTCAGTGCTCAGGTCCTAATGTTTTACTCATGAAAGCTTGGAAAAAATCTAGTTTATAATTTAGGTTTTTATAAAACTCATAGGCCGGCGTCAATGAATGTACTTCTAGAAGTAAATATTTTTTTCCGTGATGATTACTTATGGACTCTAAAACATTCATCATTAGACGTCCAAGACCCTGCCCTTGAAAGTTTGGTGTTATGACTATTTGTGCCAGATATGCACTATCTCCAAGTTTATCTGCCGTGGGCTCATAAAAACTTTTGATTAATTCAGAATCTAAAATCAGTATTCCATATCCAAGAATATTCCGCTCAGTGTTCTGCAACAGAATACATCTTGCCCTATTTTGTGAATGCCAATCTATGAAATTTTGTACGAGCCCTTTTTTGAAGTAGTCTGATTGTTGGTGACTTGCGTACTGTCTTATCTCGGATTCAAGCTCAAGTACTTTTGAGATATTCAGAGGATGTATTGCAGCCAAATTAAGCTGAAGTCGCTCCAAATTTTGTCGGACGCTTCGACTTACCTCTTGGATAAGTGAATCTTGCGTCATGTAATTCTCCTACTTTTGGGGCATATGTTTGCCATAAGCTTGTCGGAAACGATTTGACTGTTTTGCTGTCTGTGGGTTTTTATTTAAGTTTTGATCAAACTGAGGGGGGGTAAGCTTCTTTTCGGGAACAGGACTTTCGTCTTCAGTCGACTCTTCGGTAGTCGGCTGATCTATATTTCTAGATTCAGCTTGCTGCGCTTCTTGATTTGCTAATGTTGGTGGAAGTCCTTTTGGAGGGGGTGATGTGGGTCTAGGAATTCCATTAGGGTATTTTTCTTTATTAATGCGAATAACTTCTTTCCAGGTTTCTCGAAGGTCATTTAGCATCTCTATGATTGACTCAAGGTTATGGTCGTTTTTATTTATGTTACATTGGGCCATCGTATAGTTGATATATTCGTAAATGTTGAAAAGATTGCGAGCAATATCACCACCAATTTCGAAGTTGAGACTTACCATCAATTCTGTAATGATGTTTTGGGCTTTTATAAGACAATTGCTGCTCTGTTGAAAGTCCGGTTCCTGACCTCTAATCGATTGAATTGATATTTTTATATTTTTTATAGCTCCGTCATATAGCATGAGAATCAACATTTCGGGACTTGCTGTCTCGATTTTCATCCGTTTGTATTGATTCATTTGATTCTTATACGGTACAGCCATAAAATACTCCCTTGGTGGGCTTAATAATTATATTCTACCTTTTTCTGTTCTGGTAGTTGAATCGATTCAATAGAATCATAAGCAAGCTTTAAATTGGATTTAATTTTGTTAAAACAGACTATTCTAGATTCAATCAAACCATGATAGTGATTAGAGAGTTCCTCAACCATTGGAGAGCTCATTTGACTGCCCACCAGTGAGCCAATTTTTCGCTTGAAAAATAATTCAGCTTTTTGATTCTCATGATCAATCCATTGCAAGAAAATATCGTCATCTAGCCCACAATTAAGATTTTGTCCCACATAACTCGTGAGCTCGCCTATTTTCTGAAATGATTCTGGTTTATCAATCTCATTTTTTAGATTGTGCAACTCAAGACATTGTTTTTGTAAAGAACGTCCTGTCAACACTGCACTGTCGAGCTCTGTTAATTTAGTCTCGATATCCAAACTTAATTCTTTTGTTCGAAAATCTTGATTTTCTTTGTATATTTCATCAATTCTACTTCGAATAGAATGATTCTTATTCATATGCACTTTAACGACCTCTGAGAACTTCATAATCTTACAATTATGCTTCAAAATTCCTTTTTCAGAAGCATTAATTATAGTTTGATTTGTTTGTGAAAATTGTTCTTCAAACCAATTGGCATACAAGGCCATATTTTTTGAGGTGAATACAGCTTTACCGTTTAAATCTTCTGCGAGCTCAACTTTCAAAGGATTTATCCGTCTAATATGCCAGCTAGCATAACTATCATAGAGATACTTCGTTGGATTTCGCTCAAGGTTTTCTATGTATTTTTCATCAAACCTCGTCTTTGGACAATGGCATAAAAAGTCTGAATAAGCAAAGTCTTGGCCTATGAATGTTATTGGGTCACATTGCATTTTTCGAGCCAAATCAAAGCAGGTGCTTGCGATAGAGCCCCAACTGATTAAATCACTAGAATTTTTTGCATATTGCGCAAAGTACCTTGAGTAGTAACCGTTGAAGGATGTCATAAATGCTTTGATTCCTTCTAGGCTTACGATTTTATGATATGTCATGGGCTCTACAATCATGTAAGCGTCTTCCATTGACATGTTGTGCAAATGGATAAAATTACCTGAGGTTGGGTCAGCGGAACAAACAAAATGGGGAGCAATGCCCTGACTTTTCAATATTGAATAGGCTGTATCTACTGCAATTATTACGGCTTGCTCATTAATTTGCTTGAGTTTCTCAAGGTGTAAATGAAGAGAGGGGCCGGCAGAGACTATTATGGCAGGTATCTGACTGAATTGTCCGAATAATCGATAGGTCCAGGGGAATTTGTGCATGGCGGGAGTGTTTCGCATACAATTTTCGGTATATTCGTTACCAGCTTCCATTATTGTTAATGTATTTATAGTGAACTTTGCGAACTGTTGACGGAAAGTTTCCTTTATTATTTCCCATTCATTGGAAAAAATTTTTTCATAAGCGGGTAAGTTGAAAAACTGTAGCCCCGAGTGGACTTGTAAATTAAATATTTGAGTAATGAACTGGCCTAATTCTTTAGGATCGTTTGAAATCAATAGTTTGACTTTTGAGTTGCAAAACGCCGGTCGCATGTCGCGCTCTCTAACTGCCTGTTCTAAAACTTTATAAGTAGGTTCAACTATAACGATGCTTATATCTGGGTGTTTTTCCAAAAGAAACTCTACATGATGAAGCAATCCTATTCCGTATACTATAGTCAGCCTTTTAGGGTCGAAACCCATTTTCTCATATATTTTTTCACACTCCTTATTAACGTTGTAATTTGAGTGCAGTGTACTTTTACCGCCCGAGTGCGAGACTCTCATATTGGCTAGATTAGTTTTAGTTCTTAGGATTTCTATTTCATGAATTCGTCGGTCTTTCGCGGATCGGTTTGATAAAGTCTGATATAAATCAGGGGATATGTCTCTGAGGTATTCAAACTTGAAAGAGCTCATTAAACCTTTATCCCTTTTAGCTCCTCTGCAAATAGTGGAATTTGTTCGAGCATTTTCTGTAAAATTGGTTGAAGTTCATATTCCAGCAAATCGCTGAATGCAGTGAAATCTGAGTTGCTATGAGCCTCGAGTATTTCATTGAGAATTTCGGAAAGTCGGATGCCACTTTTGATGAATTCTCCCTCTTCATTGATACTATCGCCATAAACCGATAAGGCACCGTTGAATATTGTCGTAAACCATTGAATGCCATCGGTAGCTACGATAAATTCATCCATAGCTTCACTGATTTTATCTTGCGATAGATCGGTAATGCAGGTTCCTATAGTTTTTATAATTTGTGGGAGCATCTCTAAGCTATCTTGAAGTCCACTCAAAACTAATTCATGGGGGGCGCATGAGTTGATAGATAAATTTTGAATCTGACTTATGGGGAATTGAGCAAACTCATTTTCCTGTTCATCACTTAAATTGATTTGGTTAACTTGTATTTGGGTTAAAACGTGACCCGATTTACTTAGAATCCGCTCCTCGATTGTTTTAACAAGTTCTTGTAATGTTTGAATATTGTTTGTATCAATATTAATTTTATTTTGATTAACTAGAATTTCCATGATTTTAGTCTAAAATCCCCCAGCCTGTGTTAGCGCACTCGATTGTTCCTGCAGTTTAGCAAGAGAGGTTTCCATGTTAGTGAATGTCTGTAGTAATGTTTCTTGATATTTAAGCAGATTCCTATTCTTAAAGAGTATGTCGGCTTGTATGTTACCAATTTCGATATCTATTAATGAAGCTGAAGGTGAGTCAGCTCTGCCAGCCTTTCGAGTAAGAATACCATTATATTCAGTATATTCGCGTAAATCGAGTTTGAATCTCTCTGCTAAACCAACTTTCTTATCAGAATCTTCCTCGCTTATTTTTTCTGAATTAAAAAGTAATCGAACGCTTTCCATATTTTGGTCGAGTGCATCAGTGAATTTGGTTTCATCGTGAATTACTAATTTACCAACCTTCGTTTGATCTTTATTTGAGCCAACCTTACCTGTACTTATGCCAATCTCATTCAAACCACTAAATTGTCCTGTGTTTTCAACGATAGAATAACTAATGCTTCTAAGCTTGTTGTATAAGCCTTGTAATAAAGAATCGCTTGACAGAATTTGTTCCCTCATACTGTTTTCACGTTCGTCAATTTCTTCCGGACTCATGGACTCAAGTTCATCCTTGTTCAAGCCTTTTAACTTAAAATCGCGCTCTGCGTTTACTTTGTTATAAATAAGCTCGATGGCAGAATTAAATTTTTCTACGAAGTCCTCAACCTTTGTACGAGTATTATCTGTATCAAAATCT
>CEUK01024875.1_pt1 | contig 19811 bp, 17 predicted proteins | sample 356451 | NCBI WGS metagenome assembly CEUK01 (sample SAMEA2622843, study PRJEB7988) | marine metagenome | isolation source: saline water (ENVO:00002010), including
TGTTGACCAATCTCCAATATTCTCCAATTCCAATGCAGACAATGCCATTGAAGATACCAGAGAGTTAGCTAAGTATTGCGATACTCTAGGATTAAATCGTTTTTGGTTAGCTGAACATCATGGCTCTAACTCTTTTGCAGGCTGTTCTCCTGAAATATTAATTCCTAGCCTAGCTGCCCAAACTGAAAAGATTAGAGTTGGTTCTGGAGGTGTAATGCTTATGCATTATAGTCCCTATAAAGTTGCCGAAAATTTCAGATTACTAGAATCCCTTTTTCCCAACAGGATTGATTTAGGTTTAGGCAGAGCACCTGGAAGTGATGCATATCAAGCCGGAGCATTAGCTTATGGCTCAAAGACTACTGGCCCTGAATTTTTTCCTACCAAAATGAATGACCTACAATCCTTTTTACAAGGAACAATGTCCACGACTAAATCTTTTGAATCTGTGAACGTTACTCCCGGGCTTGGAGAAATGCCGGAGGTTTGGTTACTTGTCTCCTCGAGACAAGGAGCTGAGTACGCTGCCCATTTTGGTTTACCCATGTCTTTGGCCTATTTTATTGATCCTTCTTGTATAGATTTAGCCGATGTGTACCGTGATAATTTTCAACCATCTGCATTTAGTGATAAACCAAGGATAAGTGTAGGTGTTTTCTCTGTTTGTGCTGATACAGATAAAGAGGCAGAAGAGCTTTCTCTAAGTGCAGCTGCGTGGAGACAGAATTCTCAGAAAGGTATATTCGGAGCTTTCCCTACTCTCGATGAGGCTAAAAAATCTGTCAATGGAAATTTACTAGAAACTAACGACAATAGAACCTTCGTGGGATCTCCTCAAACGGTCAGGCAGAAGCTAGAACCAATCTTAGAAAAAGTTGATCCTGAGGAACTGAAAATAATTACAATTTGTGAACCTTTCTCTGCAAGAGTAAGGTCTTATGACCTAATAAAACAATCTTTCGCTCTGAATTAGTCAAAACTGAATAAATGGAATTAATCAAATCTCGACTTCTTAGCGAAGGGAGTCCATGGCACATTGGGAGTTTGAGTGCTGTTTATCTTTCTCAAGGACTGTCAGGTGGAACACTTTTTGCCTTAACAACCTATCTTGTTTCAATAGGCGCATCAGTGGGAGATATATCTTTGTTGTTGTCTATAACAATGATTCCTTGGACTCTTAAGGTCTTTCTAGGCCCAATAATTGATTCTTTTACCTTGAATAGATTTGGTAGAAGGCGATTTTGGATACTGATAAGCCAAGTAGCTATGATGTTAGCTGTTTTACCTTTGGTTTTTATTGAAGTTGTAGAAGTAAATTTCATTCTAATCAGCCTTTTAACTATTCATAACTCTTTTGTGGCAATTTCAGATATATCAGTAGATGCTCTTGCAGCTGATAGCCTTAGAGAAGACCAAATGGCTAATGCCAATGGCTTTATGTGGGGAAGCAAGACTTTGGGTCGAGGCTTTGGAATGGCCATAGCTACGTCAATATTTTATGGTTATGGCGTAAATGCTGGTTTTATGTCACTGATTTTCTTAATGTCTCTAGCATTCCTTTTTCCTTTATTTTCAAAAGAACTATCACATAAAGCTGGCATGGAAGCAGAATCATACAAAAACAGACTTACTTTGAAGGAATTATTATCTGGGGTTAGTCAAAGCATGTTTAATTTGAGTGCCCTCGCAGCAATGACGTTTATGCTTTTTTCTAATATTGGATATGGAATTTTCGATGTTATTTATAATGAATTTTACATAGAGGAATTAGGGTGGTCTGGAGAGGACATCGGTTATTTAAGACCATTCGGTATGTGGCTTGGGGGCTTGATAGGCCTATCTGCAGGTATTCTCACAATGTACTTTAAACGCAGAAATTTATTACTGCTCTTCATCGTAGGCCAAGCACTTGTTTTTCTTTCGGCAAGTACATTCACTTCCGATACTTCAGATTTTGTAGCTTCTATGGCTATTATCGGAGTAGATGCAGTAGATGCAGGCTGGTCTGTTCTGATATTTTCCATTCTCATGGCTTTATGTACTTCAAATACTAGCGCTACAAACTTTGGTATCTTTATGGGCTTTGGAAATATATCTATGCTTATAGGAAATAATATAGCACCTATGGTTTTAGGCTCAGGAAACTATAGTTTTGCGTTCATTTTTGCTGCTGCAAGTTTAATTCCCTGTATTTTATGTGCGCATTATTTAACCAAAGAGAGTTAAAAAGTCCTTCTGTCGAATTTCACCAATAAATTTGGAAGAAGCAAAAAATTAATTAATAAGCCCGACGTAAAACAAATTACAGAGAACTTTGCAAAATCTTGGATTGGAATAAAAGTCACAAGATTTAATACGCTGAAGCCTAGCACAAGAACAACTGTCATGATAATGAGTGCAAAGCCAACTGTTTCAAAAGAATAGTTAATTGAATCTTCAACTGACCTTTCCATCTCCTTTCTTGCAAGTTCGTATTTACTGAGAAAGTGAACGGTAAAATCTACTATCACACCTAATGTACTACCCATTCCTACTGCAACCATGAATCCAACATCTCCAACAAATAAACCCCATAAACCAAAGCCCATACCTATAGGAAGAATGTTTGGGAAAATTGACAATACAGGTAACAAGTAAGATCTAAAAAATAGTCCAATGATTAGTGTGATTAACAAAATGCCTATAAATAAACCATATAAAAGAGAATTCACAATAGCTTCTACCATGTAAGTGAAAATAACCCTAAAAGAACTCGGTTCAGAAATTGTATTCTCTAATTTATTCTCTTTAAGATATCTTAATACCTCGTCATTAAATTCCTTGAATTCATTAGAACTCATGTCCTTCAGCGTTGCTGATATTTTTGTTGATTTTCTGTCTTGGCTTATTGAGCTATTTAAATCCAAACCCATGGGAAGAGACATCTCATAAAAAAATAAATATTGTGCTGATAAATCAGAATTATCAGGTATCTTTTTCCATTCTGGATCGTCTCCATGCATACTTTTATTTAAGCTTTTCATATTATTTGCAAGGGAAGTCACATGATTAACCTGTTCTCTTTCAGCTAGCCAGACAGAGAAATTATCTAAAATCTCTAAGAATTCAGGATCTGAAACTTGCCCTTCATCGTTAGTAGCTAAAAAATTAATGGGAAAAGTCACGCTTAGCTTCTCATCTAACCATAAGGTGTCTGAAGAAAAAGTAGTGAAGCCTTCATCGTACATTTGAGTAGGATTTTCATCTAATTCATTCAGAGGAATGCAGAGAAAAATTAAAAATGCAACAGAAGTTACTGAAAAAAGAAGTTTATTGCTGTTTCTGAGGATGAAAGAACCGATTGAGGCGGAGAATCTTGTTTGTTCTAAAACCTTTGAAGAAGTCTTTACTTCGAAGAAAGACACAATAGGTGCAATAAAGAAAATAGTAAATATAAAAGCAAACCCGATTCCAATAGCAACCGCATTGCCTAAATCTCTTAAGGGAGGGACTTCAATAAAATTTAAACAGAGAAAACCAATGCAAGTTGAGATAGTCGTAAGAAATAATGGCTGAATATTCATTTCAAGGCTCTTTTCCATGGAATCTCTTGAAGAGATGCCTTTAACTCTATTTTGAAAATATATGGAAAACAAATGAATACAATCTGCAAGAGCCAAAGTTATTATGAGAATGGGAATTGTTGTAACCATTTGATTCAGAGGGTTGCCTAGTAACCCAACTGAGCCAAATGTAGCAACAAGACTCATAAGAATGACCACGAAAGTAGCCAAAACTGCAATGTAGCTTCTGATCATGAGAAATACTATAAAAAAGATAAGCATCATCATGAGGGGCATCACTATAGGCATTTCTGCTTTTACGATCCTTGGGCTAATGTAGTCCATGTAGGGATTGCCTAAAAGTCTAATATCCAAATTCTTATTATTTTCTTTTATTGGCTTTACGAATTCTAATATGTAATCAATTATCTCAGTGTTCTGAGCCTCTTTATTGGGCCCCGGAGGATCAATTATGATGCTTACCACGGAGGTCTTTTTATCCTCAGAAATGAGTGATTTATATATGATTTCTTCACCTGACACTATATTCTCCCTCTTTGCTAAGAAGTCAGAGCTCTTCTCTTCAGCATCTTCTATGAAGGGCTCTACTATCAGATCATCTTTGATCGACTGCACATAAGAATAATTAGTAAGACTATCTATTCTGACTGAGTAGGGTATGGTCCAGGACTTTTGAGTTAGTTCTTCTATAACTTTTAAACTCTCCTTATTAAACAAAGTTTCTTCTTTAGAATGCACAGCGATTATCAAGTTATCAGTGGGGATAAACATATCGTCAATTTCGTTATATCTAAGAACGGCAGGATGACCTTCCGGGAAATAGGTTTCTAAATCAGGATTAAATGTTAATTTTGTTAATCCAGTTGAAAGTAAGAAAACTATAAGAGCAGTCAACCCTATAGAGAGATATCTATATTTGATTAATAATTTCGAAAAGTCCTTTGTATCAATAATTTTCATAACCTTATAAATAGTAAATAAACTCTGCCCTTAAAAAGTCATCTTCCTTAAAAGCTTGAAATAATTTTTTTTGACCATTATCTTCTTCAGTATCATCAAAATAAATTCCTTCTAGCGACAGCAAGCAACATTCTCCAATTCTCCTTGAAGCCTCAAGAAGGAAGCCCAACTCCTTTGACTTATCATTGAGAATGAATCCTGAGAGTATCTGAGAGTCATAGATATCATTAAAACTAAACCTAGTCCCAAGAACAAAAGGCGAACTTTCCAGTCTATCATCATGATTGAATTCGACTACCCAACCTAAATCAATCCTTGATTGAAGAACACCAACTTGCGTGTACTCCAATCCATAAGTTGCTGCTGTAAATCTTTCACCTTGTCCGGATCGAGAAATTACTTCTCCTTTGATTGCAAGGCTATCTAATAGATATTGAATCTCAAGCCCAGTCTGGTCTATGACTTCATATACAGGTACAAGCTCATTGATCTTATTAGCCGAGGGCAAAAATCTCGGTTCTCTTGAAGTGCCTGAAAAATGAGAAATTGCTATGTCAAAATCGTCATAGTAATTAGACCACCTGACAGCAAAGTCGGCTCTTTTATTTTTTGAAGATGATGAATAAAGTGAGCCCTTCTCGTTGATAGGTAAAGGCAACCTCAATCTTCCTTTCTTTCCAGAAAAATTCCTTTCTCGAAAACCTAGTAGAGTATAAATATCAAGAAGACCCCATTGTCTTTCTAATGAGATCTTGATCATAGGCTGACCAAGCTTTTCTTCTCCATCAAATCCTTCAGTAAAATCAGTTTGATTTATTATATCCACCCTGTGAGAAGTCTCAGTAACACCCCAGAATTCCTTACTTACTCCGTATTTGATTTCCTTATCTTCAAGAATATTTATCAAATAAAGCTCCTGAATATCATTTAAATTTCTTCCTGAATCTTCACTATCTTTTCTAAGTTTGACCTTGAAATGAAATATTCTATTGGAGTTATCTTGAAAAATTTCTGGGGAAAATGAAAAAGAAGTGTGGTTCTTTTTTTGCTCCTGCAGCCCTGCATTAAAAAAATACCTATTATCAAATGAAAGCTCGCCAATTATCTCACCTAGAATAAGCTGTGAAAATAAAATGGAAATCATTAAAAGGCTCTTAGGCATAAACTATCTTGATCTTTTCAAACTGTTTTGCGAAAAATCTCTATCAGTAAAACCACTTTTAAGTTTTACATCATCAAATATTAAAATGGATTTTTTACCATTCTGATGATTTATCATCTCAATTTCATGAGGCTGCCAAAAGAATCCTTCGTATTTTCTATAATCTTTGAATAACTGTGTCTTCAGGTGAAAAGATTTACGATCGAAATGATGTATCTTTTGAACGAGATAATTTTCTTTATCTATCCAAACTAACTGTTTTGTATATCCTGAATAGGGGTCTAAGGGCTTCCTCTCAATTACGTAACAGGGATTGTTAAGATAGATTTCCTCTTCTAAATACACGTATTCGTATTTCTCAACTTCTTGGAAAGAAAAGTCCTCAAATGAAAATTCACTCCCCAAAAACGGTCCAGATTTATTTTTTGAAGCAATCCTTTTAACTCTTTTTAGGGCCGGCAAATATAACCACTGATCATCCGCTTCAACTTTGTGAGCATAGGATAATATAGCAACACCTTTAACATCTCTCGGGCTTTCAAAAATCGCAATAGACTTATCGCCGTCAGTGGGAACTTCTAGTCTTTTAAATCTAAGTTTTCTTGTAACGACATCACCCCTTTTATTAATCAATTTCATTGTCATCGTAGAGGAGCTATCAATGAAGCCATCATTATTCTTATCACTGAGGATGGCAATTTCTAGACCTTTGTTAGCAGACAGATCACCCGTGATGCAGGCTAAAGTCATACTCATCGCAAGAACTATAAATTGTTTGTTCATTAAATTACTTAAAACTTTCATATACTAAATTCTCCATAAAGATTATTAATTACTTTTTTTGATCCTACGCTCAAATAAGGCTCAGAAGCCTTAATGAGTAGTCTCATTCCTCTTCGCACTAAAAATTCTTCATCTTTATCTGGGTATTTCTTGGATGAAAGGGCAAACCAGTTATCTGCTAGAAGAAAAATAATTTCACTTAATTCCTCAATCTCATTATCTTTAAAATCGAAGACACCAACCTCTCTTCCTATCAAAGCTTCTTCTTTTATCTTATTAAACCTCAATACTGTAAGATCATTTAACTTACTAGCTAGAGATCTGTCATTGGAAAAGTTGTTCACAAGATTATCCCTAAATAAATATCTAAAATCCCAGTTGAAATAGTATTGAGAAAAAAGCTTCTTTATTAGGATTTCAAGATCGATCCTATCTACTCTTTCGAGTTTAAGACTTATATTTTCTTTAAAGAGTTCGATATGCGACTCAACTAAATTCTTTTTTGATTTGAAGTGATACCAAAGATTTCCTTCACGCACATTGGAAGATGATGCTAGAAGAGAGGTGGTGACGCTGACATATCCCTTCTTATTGAATAACTCGAGACTCTTTTTTAGTAATTTATCTCTAGTAGAGTCAGAAAATAAACTTAAGGTTCTTTCGGATAGATCTTTCATTTAGGGTATTCACCCTAAATTATTAGGGTATTCACCCTAAAAGTCAAATGTAAATTTTGATGATTTAAGTTTCTTACTTTAAATAATTTTTTTGAATACTGGAGAAATCTAGATCAGCCAATCCTTGATCATTTAACTGCTCGTATAGTTTTTTTGCTAATTTGCCCATTGGCGTATCAGATTTGGACTGATCAGATAATTCTTCGGCAAGTCTAAGATCTTTGAGCATCAGCGCATTTAAGAAACCACCAATATAATTATTACTGGCGGGAACACCTTCCATGACTCCAGGGAAGGGATTGTACTTTTCAAGTGACCAGTTACCGCCAGAGCTATTCCTCATAATTTCTGACAGTGTCTCAGGATCTAGTCCGTTATTTACACCCATGGCTATAACTTCTGCTGTTCCGCTCATATGAATTGCCAAAAGCATGTTATTACATAACTTAGCTATTTGACCTGAACCAGGACCTCCGGCATAGAAAGTTTTATCTCCCATAATATCGAATAAAAAAGAAGCTTTTTCTAGGTCAGATTTTTTACCTCCTACAATAAATGTAAGTGTCCCCAATTCTGCTCCTTTAACTCCTCCGGACACAGGTGCATCCAAAACAGAAATTTCATTCAAAACCCCCTTTTCAGCGACTGTCTTAGCTAAACTAGGACTGATTGTTGAAGATTCTATAACTAGAACTTTTCTATCAAGCTTTTCAAGTATGTCTCCATCTATGAATACATCCTTCACAGCATCATCACTAGGAAGCATAGTAATTAATGCATCAACGTTCTCCAGAACGCCATCAGGATTGTCCTTTACATTCATCCCAAGCTTTTTAGCTACTTGCAAACTTTCTTTAGATATGTCGAAAGCATCTATTTCAATACCTGCTTTTAGGAGATTAGCTGCCATAGGAAGACCCATATTTCCTAGGCCTATAAAACCAACTTTTTTCATTTTTAAAGATCCTCCAAAGGATTCTGTTGCCAAGCTGGATCAGTATGTTTCTTTATCCAGTCAATGGGTACGCTTTCAATTGAATCATATCTCCATTTAGGACTATTATCTTTATCAATTATTAAAGCTCTAATTCCCTCTTTAAAATCACCAATACGTGTTACTTGAATAGCTAAATTCAGTTCAAATTTAAAAACCTCTTTCAGATCAAGTTTGGCGGAATTTAAACATTGATGCCAAATTAAATGAGCAGAGGAGGGACTACCTTTTTTTAAAGAATTTCTGCCTCTTACATACCAATCGTCATCGTTATGATTTGATAAAATGTTACTGCAAACTTTTTCAAGTTCTTGTTCATTAGTTAGTGCTTGAATCTCGTCTAGCTCTTTTTCAATTTTACTATCAGGTAAGTCTTTGACCTTATCAGCATAAAAGTTTTGCTTAACAAGGTAACCAATAAGGTCGATATTCTCCTGAAATTCGTCAAGCCAAATATTCTCAGTAATTTCTGATAGAAGATAATTTATATCCTCAGACTTTATGGAAGCATCTGTGAGATTGCAAAAAATTGTATCCTTAGCACTAAGCTGAGTGGCCGTGAGCATCATATATAAGCCAAGTCCATCAGGCAGTGCTTTTATAACAGATGTAAAACCAACATCAGGGAATAGGCCTACTCCTATTTCTGGCATCGCAAATCTAGTTCTCTCTGTTGATATCCTATAGCTACTTCCAAACATCAAACCTGCTCCACCTCCCATTACAATTCCATCCAGGATTGAGACGATTGGTTTAGAAAATTTGTGCATCTTGTAATCAAGTCTGTATTCCGATTCAAAAAATTTTTCTGCAAAGACGGGACCTTCGCTTGAGCACATTGACTCGTACAGCGCTCTAATATCTCCGCCAGCGCAGAATGCTTTTTCACCAGTTCCGCTAAAAATTACCATTTTTACTGATGGGTCAGCTTCCCATTCATCTAAAAGAATAGAGATCTTATTAACCATATTAAGAGTTAATGAGTTGAGTGTTTCCGGAGAATTGAGAGTGATATGACCAACTCTGGTGTTATTTTGACACTCTAGTAGTTCTACTAATAATTCATCATCAGGCATTTTTCCAATTAGGTTTCCTTTTATCTAAGAATGCCTCAACACCTTCTTTCTGATCTTTTGTGTCAAATAAATTTACAAATGGTTCTAGTTCTTCCTGATAGGGTTCATTTGAAAGGCGAGCTTTTTTAATTAAATCTTTGCATTTGGAAATACTTCCTGGACTTTGATTGGCAACATTCGATGCAATTTTCATCGAAATTTCAAGAGATTGACCATCTTCAACTTTTTCCTCTATTAAACCTATTTTCAGTGCCTGTTCGGGCTTAATTTGCTCTCCAGTTAAGATAATTCTTTTTGCCCAGCCTTCTCCAACTAATCTTGGGAGAACTTGGGTTCCTCCTCCGCAAGGCAACAAACCCACTTTTGGCTCAGGTAAGGCTAAAATTGCTTTCTCCTCAGCCACTCTTATATCGCAGGCCAACGCACATTCAAGTCCACCACCCATCGCATAGCCATTTATTGCTGCAATTGAAACCCCTCGGAAATTGCTGAGTGCTTCGAAGGCTTTAGAAAAAGCACTGCTCATTTTTTGAGCAGCATCTTTTCCACCTTCATGGAAAACCTTTAGGTCAGCTCCCGCAGAAAAAAACTTTTCTCCTTGTCCTGTAATAACTAGAGCAAAAATATCATCATCATTATTCAGGTTTTGAATAATTTCTTCCAATCCTGCGAGGCTCTCAAGATCCCAGGTATTTGCGCCTGGATTATCAATAGTTATTAGTGCCGTGTTATCTTTTTTTTCGAGTATTAATTTTTCAGTCATAATCTTTATTGAATTATTGAAGCAGCATCTTCCATTATGAGTCTTCGGCCAATTATCATTTTCATAATTTCATTTGTCCCTTCCAGTATTTGATGAACCCTTACATCTCTTACGTGTCTTTCAAGCGGGTATTCTTGAATATATCCATATCCTCCAAATATCTGTAAAGCTTCGTTGCACACATTAAAACCTACGTCGGTTGCAAATCCCTTTGCCATGGCAGAATAAACTGTAGCTTCTGAGTCATTTTTATCAATTTTGAAGGCTGCAAGCCTAGTCATTGTTCTTGCAGCTACGAGATTAGTTGCCATGTCTGCAATTTTGAATTGCATTGCTTGAAATTCCGAAATCTTCTTTCCAAACTGCTCTCTTTGGTTCATGTATTGTTGTGCCTCTTCAAGTGCAGCCTGAGCAGTTCCAATTGAACACGTTGCGATATTTATTCTTCCTCCGTCTAAACCTTGCATGGCTATTTTGAAACCATTACCCTCTTCACCAATCAAATATTTTTCGGGAAGTTCAACATCTGTAAGGGAAACTAACCTTGTCGGCTGATTTTTCCACCCCATCTTCGGCTCATTCTTTCCATACTCAATGCCAGGTAAGTCAGCTGGTACAAGGAAGCAAGAAATTCCTTTTGAACCAGAATCACCTGTTCTTGCCATGAGGATTAGACAATCAGTAGCTCCTGAGCCAGATATAAATGCTTTTGATCCATTCAAAATATAATTTCCGTTCTTTTTCTTTGCAGAAGTCCTTAGGGAGGCAGCATCAGATCCAGACCCGGGTTCGGTAAGACAGTAAGATGCCAGCTTTTTTCCTGAGCTAAGTTCTGGAAACCATTCCTCTTTTAATGTGTCCGATGCGAACTTACTGACCATCCAAATTGCCATATTGTGAATGGTCATAAATGCTGTAGTACTTGTGCAGCCTTGAGCCAGTTGTTCGAATACTATTGAGGCATCTAATCTGCCTAAGCCCATACCACCGAGATCATTGTCAACATAGAGGGAGAGAAATCCAAGCTCACCTGCTTTCGTTAGAGTATCTTTAGGAAAGTAAGCTTCTCTATCCCATTCTGCAGCGAAAGGCTTGAGTTCCTTTTCTGAAAACGATTTAGCCAAGTCTCTGTAATTCTTTTGGTCTGAATTTAAATCAAAATCCATATATCACTCCAAATTGATGGTTAAATTTTTTGAGCTCTTTTCGTCGTCTTCAAACCATCTTTCTGTAACGGTCTTTGTTTCAGTATAAAACCTAACTGCCTGTTTTCCGTAGGCATGTAAATCTCCGTAAAATGATTGCTTCCAACCTGTAAAAGAAAAGAATGGCATAGGAACAGGGATCGGAACATTTATTCCTACTTGACCAACCTCAATTTCATGTCTGTATTTTCTAGCAGCTTTTCCAGAAGCAGTGAATATAGAAGTACCATTTCCATATGGGTTAGCATTAATTAATTCTATTGCTTCATCGAGTGTTTCAACCTCTATGCACAATAAGACAGGGCCAAATATTTCAGTTTTATATATTTCAGAATCTGTTTTAACATTAGTAAAGAGTGTAGTTCCAACCCAGTTTCCGTTTGGAAAACCTTCGACTTCACATCTACTGCCGTCAATAAGGCATTTAGCTTCTTCTTTTCCCTTTTCTATCAATCTAATTACTCTTTCTTTAGCCTGTGGGCTAATTAAAGGGCCAAAGCCAGATTCTTCAGAATCCCAAGGACCAGGTTTGACCAACTGCATTTCTCTTTTCAAGTCTTCTATCCATTCTTTAGATGAACCAACGAAGACCGCAACACTTATAGCCATGCATCTTTGCCCAGCTGCCCCAATAGATGATCCAACAAGGTTATCTATCGTTTTTGCTTTATTAGCATCTGGCATTACCACCATATGATTTTTGGCACCTGCAAATGATTGAACCCTTTTCAAGTGCTCAGTTCCAGTTTTGTAAATATATTGACCAACAGATACTGAGCCTACGAATGATATAGCTTTTATGTCAGGATGTTTAAGAAGCTCATCCACTTGACTTTTGCCTCCGTGAATAATTTGCAAAACATTTTTTGGAGCTCCGGCCTCTAAAAATAGCTCAGCTAATTTATTTGCGGTCATAGGATCTTGCTCAGACGGTTTTAAAATGAAGGTATTTCCGCAAGCTATTGCCATTGGAAACATCCACAATGGAATCATTGCTGGAAAGTTAAAGGGAGTAATTCCAGCACAAACGCCTAGCGACTGAATATAGCTATATGAGTCAATTTCACGGGCCACATTCTCTACAGTTTCTCCCATTAGGCAGTGGGGTAATGTTTGCTGCTTGTTCAACAACTTCAATACCTCTCCAAACGTCTCCTTTTGCATCTTCCAATGTTTTACCATTTTCCTTACTTAGAATTTTTGCTATCTCTTCTTGATTTTTCTTCAGAAGGTCCTGATACCGCATCATAACTCTCGATCTTTCAGGCGGTGGTGTATCTCGCCACTCTAAAAAAGCTTCTTTAGCCGACTCTACAGCTAGATTTATTTCTTTTTCTGTAGCAAGTGGCACTTCGCAAAGCACTTCTTGAGTTGAAGGATCTAGAACTTCAAGCCAGTCCTTTGTTTCACTTTGAATAAACTTGCCATTTATAAAGAGTTCTAATTTCTTCGTCATAAAGTATTTCTTCTTAATTTAACTGAAGTATCTTACTATCTTTCTTACAAACTGAAATATTTAGAAGCAAATCGTGGAGAGGAAATATGCTTAAGACAAGAATCACTGATTTATTTGGAATAGAACATCCTGTAATACAGGGAGGTATGCAGTGGGTTGGTTATGCAGAATTAGTATCTGCTGTATCTAATGCTGGGGCATTGGGAATACTAACTGCCCTTACTCAGCCAACTCCTGAAGATCTTACAAAGGAGATTGCAAGAACAAGAGAAATGACGGATAAGCCCTTCGGAGTAAATTTGACGGTCTTACCGACGATAAATCCTCCGCCTTATGAGGAATATGCTCAAGCTATTGTCGGTTCTGGTGTAAAAATTGTGGAAACTGCAGGCAGAAGCCCAGAACCTTTTATGGAGTTATTTAAAGAATATGATGTGAAAGTAATTCACAAATGTACTTCCGTTAGGCATGCATTAAAAGCTCAGTCGGTTGGAGTAAGTGCGATAACGATTGACGGATTTGAGTGCGCGGGTCATCCAGGTGAAGATGATATTCCTTCTTTGGTACTGCTTCCCCAAGCTGCAGAAGCTTTGGATGTTCCTGTAGCTGGTTGTGGTGGTTTCAGTGATGCAAAAAGTATGGTGGCTGCCCTAGCTCTTGGAGGAGAAGCAATTGTTATGGGTACTAGATTTATGGCAACAAAAGAAGCTGGTATTCATCAAAACGTAAAAGAAAAAATGACTGAAGCTGATGAGCTATCTACTAACTTGATGTTCAGAACAATGCATAACACAGCTAGAGTTTTTAAAAATTCAGTTTCAGATCAAGTTGTTGAAATTGAATCTTCTGGTTCAGCTACTTTTGAAGATGTTAAAGATTTAGTAGCAGGACAAAGAGGAAGGAAAGTTTTTGAAGAGGGTGATTTGGAACATGGTATTTGGTCCGCGGGAATATCTGTGGCAAGAGTAAAAGATGTGCCAAGTTGTAAGGAGATGGTCTCAAGGCTTGTATCAGAGGCCGAAGCCATAATTGATGGGAGACTGCAATCAGTAAAAGCTTAAGGAAAATCTATGGAAGACGTAAAAGTATATATGGTTGTTAATTTAGAGATAGAGGATAAAGAAACATACTTAAAATACGAGAAAGGATTTTTTCCTATTCTTAAAAGACACGGAGGCGAGTTCCTTACCTTTGATGATTCTTTCAGACATTTAGAAGGAGATGAACCATTATCGGGTGGTCGAGTCATAATATTCTCATTTCCTTCAGAAGCAGCAGCAGACGGATGGTACAACGACCCTGAATATCAAGAATTATCAAAATTTAGAAGGGAAGGTGCTCCACTTAAATCACTTAGCCTGGTTAAAGGCTTACCTCCTAGGAAATAAGTTAAGCAAAAAAAGTGTAATAAATTAAAAGGAGAAGAACCACATCGACAAACATCATCATGCTGATTGATGTGCATCCGAAAGAAATCTCTTCTTTGTGTAATGCTTTATGTATAGAAATTGAGAAATAGAGAAATAAACATAGAAGTATTAGTTTAAACACTTATCAGATCCAATTCTTGGCAACTCCTTTTATTGCTTCTGCCAATTCTAGAGGTTGATCGAGAAGAACATGGTGTGCTGCTTTTTTTATGGGAATCATCGGCGTTCCTGAAGGAACATTTTCTTTTATGAAATTTAGTATCTCGTCTGTCATCATATTACTTTCCGTTCCGTAGATAACACCTAATTTACAATTCAGCTCGAAAGCTATATTTCTTAGCATGTGAGAAAATCCCAATTTATCAAAAATTGTATCGTCAAACTTCCATTGATATCCATTATTGGCCTCTTTTATTGACCATTCGGCAATATATTTGACTAGAAATTCATTTTCACACTCTTGTTCAGGAGTTAGCCTGAAGCGTTCCAAAATACTCTCTTTAGTAGGATAAGTTTTTATTCTTCTGATCGGACCACTTCTCACATGAGTAGAATAGTCATAAGTCGGAGGTCGAATTGGTGAATCGACCATTATGATTCCTCCTATCTCTTTATCAGAAATATATCCTGCAGTTGCACTCATAAAACCACCCATACTGTGACCACAAATAATTGGGTTTCCTACTTCAAAAAAACCACTATCTTCAGCTACGGACAGTATTTCCTTTCCATATAATTCAGGCGAGTAGTCTTCCCTGTGCCCACTGTCACCCATTCCTGACAAGTCAATAGCGCTGACTTGGAAATCATCCAAAAGAAGTGGTGCTATAAAATCCCACCAATGAGAATGGCTTCCACTGCCATGTACTAAAACCATGCCAGGCTTGGATCCATCTCCCCATTTTTGATAAAAAACATTGTTTCCTTCTACCTCTATTGATTTTTGCTCTTTGGCAACAGCCAAGGCATCAGTAAACCATTCCGGATGAGAATCTATCATTTAGACATTCCTTTGAAATAAATTTATAGTTAAAAAGCTATTGGAGACGCTAGTCTATTATAATCTGAAAAAATAAGGACCATATATGAAAAATCCATTACAAGGCTCGAATACTCAAATGGCAGATCCTAATGAGGAACCAACAGTTCCTCAACCCGCCGCGACTGTTTTATTAGTTAGAGACGCAAAAGATGAGGGCATAGAGGTATTTCTTGTTGAAAGAGCTTCTAAAGCAAATTTTGGCGGTGCATTTGTATTTCCTGGTGGAAAGGTGGATCCGGAGGATGGACTCGAACGAATTGAAGAAATAACAACCGGTCTATCAGATCAGGCTCTTTCTGAAATTTTGGGAGAAAAAAAAGGAGGATTAGCTTATTGGGTTGCCTGTATAAGGGAATGTTTTGAAGAAGCTGGCATACTGATAGCTTACAGAGATAATGGGTCCACCTTTGATCCATCCGATGCTGACGAAAGAGAAAGATTTGTAGAATACAGAAATAAGCTGAATGCGGGTGAGTCTGTGATTGAGGAGATGTGTAAGGAAGAACACCTTACACTAGGGATAGACAGATTAGCTTATTTAGCTCACTGGATAACTCCTAAGATAGAAAAGAGGCGATATACAACCAGGTTCTTTATAGCAATTTGTCCAAGCGGACAGGAAGGACTCCATGACGGCTCGGAGAGTGTTAATAGTCTTTGGATAAAGCCGGAGGAAGCCCTTAAAAGGCAAAAAGAGGGCAAACTATTAATGATAATGCCAACAATAAAAAACCTTGAAAGTATATGTGGATTCTCTAATGCTGAGGAACTGCTAAAAGATAAATCTTCCATAGACCCATCTACAATCCCAACAATAGAGCCGAAGTTTTTTATAGAAGATGGCAAAATGGTTGGACTTCTTCCGGGAGATAAAGGTTATGAGGATCATTAATGGAACCTGAAAAAGTTGTTCAAATAACTCCGCTAATTAGAAGAATCACAGCTGGAAATGGCAGCGTCTTTACTGGACCAGGCACAAATACTTATTTAGTTGGTAATGAAGAAGTAACAGTTATTGATCCGGGTCCTGCTATGGAAAAGCATATAGATATCATCATCAAAAATGCAAAAAATATAAAGCAGATTCTAGTTACACATACACATCCAGATCATTCACCTGGCACAAGACTCCTTATCGAGAAATTAGAGGTACCGTCATATGGAATGATTACCACATCCACCAAAAATCAGGACACAACCTTCAAGCCACGAAGGATTCTTAAAGATGGAGAATTGATTGAGGAAAAAGAATTCACCCTAGAAGTTGTGCATACTCCTGGACACGCTTCTAATCACCTCTGTTTTGTTCTCAAAGAAGAGAAATATTTATTTTCGGGAGATCATATTATGAGTGGGTCAACTGTCGTAATTGGTCCTCCGGATGGAAACATGAAGCAGTATATTGAATCTCTAGAAAAGCTTAAAAAACATGATGTGGATAAGATAGCGCCTGGCCATGGCGATATACTTGATAATCCTCATCAAGTTGCTGATTGGATTATCAGCCATAGGCTTGAGAGGGAGAAGAAAGTATTTGAGGCATTGAAGGATGTTTCAAGAGGGACCCCTGATTCGCTGGTTGAGAAGGTTTATGCCGATGTTGATTCGTCCTTATTCCCGATTGCTAAGGCATCGCTTTTAGCGCATCTTATTAAGCTTGAAGAAGATCAAGTAATAAGGAGAGAGGGTGAAGATTATATTTATGATACGGTCAGTTAATTTTCACTCCCGTACCCGCAAGAGCACAATAACCGTCAGGATTTTTTGCTAAATATTGTTGATGATAATGTTCGGCGTAGTAAAACTCTCCAGCTTCTTTAATTTCCGTAGTAATTTCTCCAAACCCTTGGTTACTCAACTCTTTTTGGTAAGTATTCTTTGTTTCTAAAATAATTTCCATCTCTTCTTCAGAACTATAATAGATACCAGATCTATATTGAGTTCCTATGTCATTTCCCTGTCTCATACCTTGCGTTGGGTCATGATCCTCCCAAAAAGTTTTTAAAAGGGAATGAAAAGAAATTATATTTGGATCGTATACCACTAGAACAACCTCATTATGTCCTGTAAAACCAGTACAAACTTCTTTGTAAGATGGATTTTTAGTAAAACCGCCGGCGTATCCTGCAGAGGTAGAATAAACTCCCTCAAGTTCCCAAAATCTCCTTTCTACTCCCCAGAAACATCCCATGCCAAATATTGCTTGACGAAGATGGTCTGCAAAAGGGCCCTTGAGAGGCGTTCCTTTTACGAAGTGTTCTTGCGGCACATCGACTTCTTCCTCTCGTCCAACCAATGCCTCTGATTCAAGTGGTAGAACAGTTTTTTTATTCAGTAAATCCATTAATGACATTATTTATTCTCTCTATTTAATATTAATTCTTCTACAACAGTGGGATCAGCTAAAGTTGTAGTGTCTCCAAGGTTATCGATTTCATTTGAAGCTATTTTTCTTAAAATTCTTCTCATAATTTTACCTGATCGTGTCTTGGGTAATCCAGGTGCCCATTGAATAATGTCAGGTTTTGCTATCGGACCAATTTCCTTTGACACTAGATTAATCAAGTCAGCTTTAAGTTCTTCATGAGGAGAAATGTCTGACATCAAAGTTACATAACAGTATATACCTTGCCCCTTTATTTCATGTTCGTAGCCAACAACAGCAGCTTCTGCAACGTTTTGGTGCAGCACTAATGCGCTCTCAACCTCAGCTGTCCCTAATCTATGACCAGAAACATTTAAAACATCATCCACTCTTCCGGTTATCCAATAATAACCATCTGAATCCCTTCGCGCACCATCGCCGGTTGTATAGTACCCGGGATACATCTTGTAGTAGGTATCAACGCATCTTTGATGATCTCCATAGACTGTTCTTATCTGTGCAGGCCAGCTCGATTTTATAACTAAATTACCCGAACCCTCTCCGGCTATCTCATTTCCTTTTTCATCAAGTAATGCTGGCTCTATACCTAGAAAAGGCTTAGTAGCGCTTCCCGGCTTCATGGAGGTAAATCCTGCAATTGGAGTTATCATCATTGCCCCTGTTTCAGTTTGCCACCATGTATCCACTATAGGACAAGATGAATTTCCAACAACTTTAAAATACCATTCCCAAGCTTCAGGATTAATCGGCTCTCCGACAGTTCCTAGTATTCTTAAGGATTCTCTAGATGAGGAGTTAACATAATCATCCCCTTGTGCCATGAGTGCCCTCAGTGCAGTTGGGGCTGTATAGAAAATATTGACTTGATGTTTATCGATCACTTCCCAAAATCTTGATGCAGTTGGATAAGTCGGAATGCCCTCAAAGATTACCGAAGTTGCTCCATTAGCCAAGGGCCCATAAACAATATAAGAATGGCCAGTTACCCAGCCAACATCCGCGGTACACCAGTAGATCTCATCGTCTTTGTAATCAAAAACTAGTCTGTGTGACATGGCTGCTTGAAGCAAATATCCTCCCGTGGTATGCAGCACGCCTTTAGGTTTTCCTGTTGATCCTGATGTGTAAAGAATGAAGAGAGGATCTTCTGAATCCATCATTTCAGGTTCACACTCCTCAGAAATTTCTTTTGATATCTCCTCATATCTAACGTCGCACTTTTCATTCCAGGAAATTTCAGACCCCGTCCTTGTTACAACCAGAACCGTATGGACATTTGGGCAACCTTGCATTGCTTCATCTACATTCTGTTTCAGCGGAACTTTTTTTCCTCCTCTAAGACCCTCATCTGCAGTAATAATTGTCCGACAATCAGAATCTAAAACTCTATCTTTTAAAGATTCAGGAGAGAAGCCTCCAAACACAACTGAGTGTATAGCCCCAATTCTAGCGCAAGCCAACATCGCATATGTTGCTTCGGGTATCATAGGCATATAAATACAAACTCTATCTCCTTTCTTTACTCCTCTAGCTTTCAGAACATTGGAGAACTTACAAACGTTGCTATGCAGATCTTTGTAGGTAATTTCTTTTGAGTCTTTAGGATCATCTCCCTCCCATATGAAAGCTATTTTGTTTTCATTTTTTGGGAGATGCCTATCAATACAGTTAACTGTCACATTTAATTTTGCTCCCTTGAACCAAGAAATATCTCCTTTAGTGAGATCTACCTCTTTGACTTTTGTCCATTTTTTATCCCAATCTAAATAGACCTCTGCTTGATTAGACCAAAACTTATCAGGATTTTTTATTGACTCCATATATAGATTTTCAAAATCTTCTTCACTAATATTTGAATTATCCAATATGGTTTGATTCGGTTTATAAATTTTTTCTGCTGTCATGATATTTATATTAAAGCAGGAGATGGATTGAAGTACATTTTAGATCCTTCGGGTTTATTAAAATAATCTAGAAGTTTTTCCAAAAAAAGGCTGTAGTCATCTTTTTTTGATTGAAAATCAATCTGATTCGAATTTACTATCAAAACAGGTGATCTTTCATATTCAAAGAAAAATTCCTTATAAGTCTCATTTAATAGTTCCAAATATTCAAAGCTGATAGATTTTTCCATCTCAATACCTCTATGCATTACTCTTTCATAAAGAGTTTTTGTTTCTGCCTGAAGATATATCACTAAATCTGGTGTTGGGAGATCTATAGCAAGATATTGATAAATTTGTTCATAAAGTTTTAGCTCGTCTGCAGACAAGGTTGCCTTTGCAAATAACTTATCTTTGTCTAAAAGAAAGTC
>CEUK01073662.1_pt1 | contig 19731 bp, 14 predicted proteins | sample 356451 | NCBI WGS metagenome assembly CEUK01 (sample SAMEA2622843, study PRJEB7988) | marine metagenome | isolation source: saline water (ENVO:00002010), including
TTGTAAGGCAGGTGCTCTGAACCAACTGAGCTAATCGCCCGATTTATATAAGAACGTTCAGTTTTGTAACGGGAGGGCAAATATAAGGCTAGAATTTTCTTTTGCAAAGCAATTGGTCAAAAAAATAGAGCTCATCGTTAATTAAATAATTTATGACGCCTGATTTTCTTCCCCTGTCTGATTTTCCATGCGTGATAACTTGATGGTACATCGTGTGTCCATTTTGGTAGTATCCATGTAATGAGTAATCGGTCAACATGACTAACTACACCCAAAAAAACAGCCAGTGTAAAAGTAACCCCTCCATATGCAAAACCTAAAATCCCGGTAAAGGCCGCTAGTAAGGATACCCCCCATGTTTTTGATAATAATGGATGAAAAGCGGACTCTTTACCAAATTTCACAAAACTCATAAAGTAGCAAATAACTTCCATAGCCAATACCCCTCTTACCAAATTAATGTGTTCATTAATTATTTCAGGATGTACCCAATAAGAATAAAAGCCAATTGTTAACCAAAACAACATATCTACCTGACTATCGAGCCTTCTCATTATGGCGGTTTGAACACCTAAGTTACGAGCAATAATCCCATCAAAAATATCGGATAGTAAACCCAGGTACATTAAACCTAAAACTAAATACCTTATCGAGTCACCGTAGTGGTATCCCAGTATTCCAATGATAGGAATTAAAAAAAATCTAAACGCTATAAAATAATAAGGAATGTGTAATCTTTTCATTTTCTTGATTTGTTTCAGCAAACTTACACCAGGAATCAAAAAGACAATTTTCTATTTTTACAACTATATTTTTTGTTTTTGCAGTTTATGCAAAATGTCATATGGAATATGGTGAGATAAAAAAACGCCTAATTGATTAGGCGTTTTTTTATCACTATTTATCTTTTAATCAAGATTCTTTTTGGGACTGTTTTTTCGATATTTCATCTAAATTGATGATGTCATCTGCTTTTATTTTTGAATCACTTGGTCGGAAGACAAATTTATCACCTTCAAAATAGTCCAGGGTTATTCTGCTTCCTGGAGTTATTTCTTGCTTTAAAATTAATCTTGATAGTTGATTTAAAACTTCTTTTTGCATTACTCTCTTTAATGGACGTGCTCCAAATTGAGGATCGTATCCAAGTCTTGCCAGTTCTTCAAATGCAAAGTCAGTTGCTTCCAATTCAACATTCTGATCGGTTAAACGTTCTTGAATGTCTTTAAATAAAATTTTAACTATTTGTAAAATTTCACTCATATTCAATGGAGTAAACATAATCGTTTCATCAATTCGATTTAAAAATTCAGGTCTCAATGTTTTTTTAAGCAATTCAAAGACTTCAAACTTAGTTTTTTGAGCAATTGAGTCTAAATCTTTCGTTTTTACGTTTTCATAATTATCCTGAATAATATGAGAACCAATATTTGAAGTCAAAATTAAAATCGTATTCTTAAAATTGACTAACCGCCCTTTGTTATCCGTTAACCTACCATCATCCAAAACTTGCAAAAGCGTATTAAACACATCAGGATGTGCCTTTTCTATTTCATCAAAAAGAACTACTGAATATGGCTTTCTTCGAACAGCTTCTGTTAATTGCCCTCCTTCTTCATACCCAACATACCCAGGAGGCGAACCTACTAACCTGGAAACCGAGTGTTTCTCCTGATATTCGCTCATATCAATTCGAACCATTGCATTACGATCATTGAATAAATATTCACTCAATGCTTTTGCCAATTCCGTTTTTCCAACACCTGTTGTTCCAATAAAAATAAACGAACCTATTGGTCGGTTTTCATCCTGCAATCCTGCTCTACTTCGTCTAACGGCATCGGAAACCGCTAAAATTGCCTCATCTTGCCCAACTACTGATTTATGAAGTTCGTCTTCTAAACGCAATAATTTCTGAACCTCAGCTTCTACCAATTTAGTAACAGGAATACCTGTCCATCTACTAATCACATCAGCAATTTCATCAGAATCAACTTCTTCCTTAACCATCTTCTCATTACTCTGAATTTGAGCAAGTTTTTGCTTCAGTTCGTCCTGAAGTAATTTTGCATCTTTAATTTTCCCGTATCTAATTTCTGCAACCTTTCCATAATCACCAGAACGCTCGGCTTGTTCCGCTTCTAACTTGAAGTTTTCAATACTTTCCTTTGCTTGTTGGATTCCATCAATCACTTCTCTTTCTGCTTCCCACTTTGCTTTCAATTCATTTTTTTGATCAATCAGTTCCGCTAATTCCGATTTTATATTCTCCAGTTTAGCGCTGGCTCCTTCCCTTTTTATTGCCTCTCTTTCTATCTCTAACTGAAGAATTTTTCGCTCTATCAGCTCAAGTTCCTCAGGTTTGGAATTGATTTCCATTCGTAACTTTGAAGCTGCTTCATCTATTAAATCAATAGCCTTATCCGGCAAAAACCGATCACTGATGTACCGCTGAGACAATTCAACAGCAGCTATAATTGCTTCATCTTTAATTTGAACTTTATGATGCGTTTCATACTTCTCTTTTATTCCCCTTAATATTGATATGGCATCTTCTGTTTGAGGTTCTTCTACCAATACTTTTTGAAATCTCCTCGCTAACGCTTTATCTTTTTCAAAATATTTTTGGTATTCATTTAAAGTTGTCGCTCCAACTGCTCGCAGTTCCCCTCTAGACAATGCAGGTTTTAATATATTAGCGGCGTCCATCGCTCCTTCTCCACCTGACCCGGCACCAACTAAAGTATGTATTTCATCAATAAACAAAATAATACTACCATTACTGGTGGTTACTTCCTTTACTACCGATTTTAATCGTTCTTCAAACTCTCCTTTATATTTTGCTCCTGCAATAAGCGCTCCCATGTCCAAAGAATAAAATCTTTTATCCTTTAAGTTTTCAGGAATATCTCCATTGATTATTCGGTGGGCAATTCCTTCTGCAATTGCTGTTTTACCCACACCAGGCTCTCCAATAAGAATAGGATTGTTTTTGGTTCTTCTGGAAAGAATCTGAAGAACCCTTCGAATTTCATCATCTCTCCCTATAACAGGATCCAGCTTACCTTCTCTTGCTAATTTGTTCAAATTCTTAGCGTACTTGTCCAAGGAGTTATATGTATTTTCTTGAGACTGAGAAGTAACTCGCTCTCCTTTTCTCAATTCTTTAATAGCAGCTTTAATACCTTTCTCATTAACTCCACTGTCTTTAAGGAGTTGAGAGGCATTATCAGAGGTATTCATTAAGCCAAAAAGCATATGTTCTATGGAAACAAATTCATCCCTGGATTGTTCTGCGAAATTAGCCGCTTTATTCATAGCTTCATTTGCAAATCGTGAAAGGTTCACAGATCCACCTGATACTTTTGGGTATCCTTCAATAATTCTGTCTAAGGCCTGTTTAACAGCATTATAGTTTACTCCAAGCTTTTTAAAAATAAATGGGATTACATTTTTATCAATTTCAAAAGCTCCTTTAAGTATATGGCCTAACTCAACGGTTTGAGTATCATTTCCAATTGCAATTTGTTGAGCTCGTTGAACAGCCTCCTGAGATTTTATTGTAAAATTATTGAAGTTCATATTAATTCGCTTTTTGTATCCTATCGTTCAATTTCTGAAACAGCTTGGTCAAATTGTATTCCAATCTTAATTCTTCATACGTTATATGAAATATCGGCAGAAACAATTGAAAACCAGCGACTTTTTGACTTATGAATAAAATGCAACACGATATTTTGGCAGATTTTTTTGAAAAAAAATTATCGATACAACACTATAAAATGCATTAGATTTAGTAGTTAAAACATCTTAAACAAAGCCTGTTAAAAACAATATTAAAAAGATATCAATTGTTTTTAAATCAGAAACTATTTTTGTTTTAGAAAATGATTGTTCAATTAAAAATCAGTTTAGGGTTAGCCATTGCATTTGCCTGCACAAGTTTTATAACCGGGGGCAATAAATTAAATGAATCAACTTTGAAGGTCAAACCATTGGAAATGGTTAAAAACTCCCTAACGCCTGAAGAAATTTTTAATAAAAAACATCCAAAGCGAGAGTTAAGATCTGCCTGGATTACAACATTCACAAACCTTGACTGGCCGAGTTCAAAAGGATTAACCTCCCTTGAACAAAAAAAAGAATTTTTAACTATTGTAAACGATTTTCAAAAAAACTCAATTAATGCGGTCATTGGGCAAATCAGAGCTTCCTCTGATGCATTTTACAAAAGTAAACTATCTCCATGGAGTGAATGGTTAAGCGGCCAACAGGGGCAAGCTCCGGATGGTAATTTTGACCCGTTGCAATTCATGGTGGACGAATGTCACAAAAGAAACATGGAATTTCATGCCTGGTTTAATCCTTTCAGAGCAGTTTCACACGTAAAATTCTCGAGTATATCTGAAGACCATATTTCAAGAAAAAAACCGGAATGGTTTTTTAAATATGGTAATACACTTTACTATAATCCTGGGATTCCTGAGGTAAGAAAATATATATGCGATATTGTTAAAGAAGTCGTTAAAAATTATGATATAGATGGAGTTCACTTTGATGATTATTTCTACCCGTATACAATTAAAGGAGAGAAAATACCTGATGATAAACAATTTAAACTCTATTCAAGGGGTTGTGAAACCAAAGAAAATTGGCGCAGAGACAATATTAATCTATTAATTCAAGAAGTTGCGCAAGTTATTAAAAGAGAGAAAAGGCATGTTAAATTTGGAATTAGTCCTTTAGCAATATGGAGAAACCATAAACAGGATCCAACAGGAAGTTTCACTAACTCCGGACAATCGAGTTATGATAACCTTTATTGCGATACAAAACTTTGGATAGAGGAAAGTTGGGTAGATTATATGGCCCCTCAATTATATTGGAGTACCTCAAATGAATTTGCCAACTACAACCACTTAATAAATTGGTGGACAAAAAATGAGTACAATCGACATCTTTATGTTGGTCATGCCATTTATAAATTGAACACCAAAAACCGACATAGTTTTGGAAAGGAAGAATTGGTTAAGCAGGTAAATATTTCTCGTCAAAACGGAAAGGTTAATGGAAATATATATTTCAGAGCAAAAGCGTTTGTAAACAACCATCAAAATTTCCAGAAAACAATTGGCGAATCAATATACAAATACCCATCTTTGGTTCCTGCTATGACCTGGATTGACAGCATTGCTCCATCAAAACCCGTTAAATTGAAAGCAAAAATAAATGAGGGAAAAGTTCACTTAAGCTGGAAGGCTCCAAAATATAATTCCTGCAATGATTCTGCTGCTTACTATGTAGTATATCGTTTTGAAGAAAATGAAACTATCACAACTAAATTTTCAAGTAAAATTCTAAGCATTCAAAAAAACAATCAATTAATTGATACAACTGCTTCTGCAGATAAAAACTATAAATATGCAGTCACATCTGTTGATAGACTTCATAATGAAAGTGAAAAATTTGCTTTTACAAAAATTCAATAAAGGTTCAAAAAACTAATGCTCAATTTCATAATCTTTAATTTAAGTTTACTTAAATTAAAAAGCCCTGATAATTAATCAGAGCTTTCCCAAAAAATTTATTTTTTCTTTACTTATTCAATTGAGGTTTCTGAATATGGATCCATCTGCTCATCATGTTGAGATATATCCAGGCCAATATCCTCGGATTCTTCTGAAACTCTTAAAGGGATAATTTTATCTGTTAATTTATACAACAACAAAGAACCAAAAAAAGTAAAAATTGAGACAACCACCAGTGCCATCATATGATGACCAAAAATCCCCCATCCACCATTTAATAAGCTAGAACCTTCGCCATTAGCGAAAATGGCTGTTAAAATCATTCCCATAATACCTCCAACACCATGGCATGCAAATACATCTAAAGTATCATCCAATTTTTGCATTCTGTTCCAGTTAACAATTGAATTAGAAATTATAGATGCAATAAATCCAAAAAATATAGCTTCAGACACCGATACATAACCAGCAGCTGGAGTAATAGCTACCAATCCTACAACCGCACCTATACACGCACCCAATGCAGAAACCTTTCTACCATTAATACGATCAAAGAAAATCCATGTCAACATCGCTGTTGCAGATGAAGAATTTGTAGTAATAAAAGCTAAAACAGCATCGCCGTTCACACCAAATGCCGAACCTGCGTTAAAACCAAACCACCCGAACCAAAGCATTCCTGTTCCAAGTATAACGAAGGGTATATTAGTGGGAGTATGCTCTTTATTTTTTCTTTTACCCAAAATAATTGCACCAGCAAGAGCGGCAAATCCTGCAGACATGTGCACTACAGTACCACCCGCAAAATCTTTAACCCCAAAATAAGTATTTAACATACCGTCTGGATGCCAAACCCAGTGTGCCAATGGACAATACAAAAACACAACGAAAAAGCTTATAAATATTAGATAGGATATAAATCGAACTCTCTCAGCAAAAGACCCTGTGATAATAGCAGGAGTAATGATAGCAAACTTCATTTGAAAAATAGCGAAAAGAACAAAAGGTATTGTTGATGCCATTTGTTTGTGAGGGGAACTTCCAAATTCCTCAATAAATTCAAAAAAAGTATATGAAAATGGGTTTCCTAATATACTATGTTTAACAGTCTCTCCTGAGTCTAAAACGGATTCAAAACTTAATATTGGATCACCAAATGCTAAACCAAACCCTACAACTACCCAAACTAAACTGATAATACCCATACAAATAAAGGATTGAAGCATAGTTGAAATAATATTTTTCTTGCCAACCATTCCTCCATAAAAAAAAGATAAACCGGGAGTCATTAAAAGAACCAAACATGCCGAGGTTAGAACCCAACCTGTATCTGCAGCATTATATGAATCCGGAGATAAAAAATTATCAGCTAATCCGGAAGGAGACCCTTTAATAAAAATTGCTTCAGATATATTACTCCAAAACAATGCAACTATTGAAACTAATGCAGTCAAAGCAAAAGAAACAACCCACCTTTTTTCAATTTTCATGTAAAACTATCTTAAAAAAGAGGTGCAAAAATAAGTTTATAATAGAAAAAAAACAAATTAACCTAAAAAAAGGGGGCTAATTTATACTCTTTTTAATTTATTAAATCGGTAATCAACTATCTTAAAATGACCATTTTAGAAACAAAAATAAATTACAATTTTATTTTCGTTTCCCTTTTAAATAGATTTCCTCTCCTTCTTTAGGACGATAACCTTCTCTCCAATTATTCCTTTTGTACAGATTTTTCAACTTTATTCCGAATTTTTGTGATATTCGGTATACAGTATCACCCGACTTAAAAATATATATTTTTTGAGTACCTCTGGATCGCTTAGGCTGGAGAAAAACTCTGCTTCCCACTTGAAGTAAAGTATCTGAGTTGCACTCATTGTATTTATACAATCTTGATAAAGAAATATTAAAACGTTTTGAAATACTATAGTAAGTATCACCTTTACGCACCTCGACATAATTAATCCAATTCGCTGATTTTTTAATTTGACTCAAACCTTTACCAGCCGATATTTCAAAATCATCGTTTCCTTCTACTTCCAATCGCGAGTTTTTTCTATTCTCTGAATCATCTTTTATTTTAATTGAATTTCCTAGCTTGTTTCTCCGCCTGGTGTTTTTCGATTTATTTACCAAAACGAATCGATTAAGGTCATATCGCTCAACCATTTCAATCAGAAGAGTTGCATACTTTTTATTTGTCGCATACCCTGCCTTTTTCAAACCTCTGCACCAACCCTTATAATCCGTAATTTTTAACTCAAACAAAAAAGCATACCGTCTACTACCTTTTAAAAAATCAGAATGATCGCGATAAGACTGCCAAACTGTTTTATATTTTCGGAAACATTCATCCTTTTTATCATCATCTAAACGGTAAATAGGTCCCGTCCAACTCGAATGACATTTTATTCCAAAATGATTGTTTGCATTTTTCGCCAATTCGCTATTTCCATAACCACTTTCCAGCATACCTTGAGCTAAAGTAATGCTGGCAGGAACACCAGAGCGCTTCATTTCCTTGATGGCATCTCCCTTATACGTTTGGATGTATTCCTTTGGAGTTATCTTTTTTGCTTGAAGAAAATGCCGCCCCCCTGTAAGAAGCAGAAAAAAAATTGCAACCTTAATTTTCATTATTAAAAATTATAATCTATACCAACCAGCATATTAAATCCATAATTGGCATATTGATCCCAACGCTGATGTTTTGTATTTAGAATATTATTCGTTTTAATAAATGCCCCTAATTTTTGAGAATAATTGTACCTGAAATCAATATTAAAATCAAAAACAGGATCTATGGTAATGGTATTTGGGCGACCATTCTCATTAAACGATTCAATACCCAATTGTTCTCCATAAAAGAATAAATCTGTGCCAAGTAAAAATTTATCCTGAAGCTTATATACTAACCTTGTTTCACCATATAGAGCTGGTAAATGATACGCCTCTAAATTGAACACATCGTATAAATTGTATTCGATTTTAGTCAAAACATTTAGCTTTTTCCCCTCGTGTAAAAACTCTAAGAAACCTTGCCGGTTGACAACCTCATCCTCCACTACATTAAACTCTAAAGTTGGATTATCACTTAAATTATAATAAATGGGCATAGATTTATAGTTGCGGTATCTAAAACCTAAAGCAAAACTGGAATTAGAGCTAAATGCACCTTTTATGCCCCCCATAAAATCAACAGGAACATTTACGTTAAGTATATCTTGATAATTCGCAATAAAAGGATTTTGATACACATAATCCAGATAAGAAAGTCGTTTGTAATCATTTTGTAACCGGCCAAAAATGTGTAACACATCTTTTACAAAAGACCAATCTCCTTCTAAATAAGGCATTCCAATAAAATCCTTGTTATTGGTTTGGTAAAACGCCTTTACACCAACAGCAAAATCGATTTCTTTGAACTGCAAATCAAAGGAAGGAAAAACAGAAAAATAGAAAGACTCATGATCTTTATTTGGCCTTCCTGAATTTAAGTAACTTGCACTGTAATCCAAGTTAAAAACACCCTTAAACCATTCATATTTGGTCCATACAAGGTATTTATTCATATTAAGATCAAAATCAATTTTATGTTCCACCGTGGCCATTTCGTCCAATGACAATTGATTATAGTTCACACCCACATCATATCCTAAACGAGATTGGTCTTTAGATGTACTCTTTAAACCTGCTTCGACTGTGTATTTACCAACAGCCCTTTTAAAATCTTTTGGATCGAATGAAATGAACTGGTCTTTATCAAAACCATGAAAGTTGAAAACGTTATTTTCATAATCAGCAGAACCGTATAGTGCTTTCCTTCTTAAAAATCGTTTTCCATAAATCGAAACTGTGGAATTTCCATACAACGCATCAATTGAAGAACCTACATTCTGTTTTTGAGAGAAATGCTTCATGTCAAACCCTGTATTGTATTTTCTGTTTCTTAAGGTTGAATACCTTAACTCGGCCATAGGAGTAGTTTTGAAATCGTTTATACCCAAGGCCACATAACGTTTTCTAATCTTTTCCAGCGGCTCAATCATTCTGATTTTTGGCGCTTTTATGGTTTTAACCTTAAAAGCAGAACTTGTTTTTTTGTCCAGAAAGAAATATTTGACTTTCGTTTCAATTTTAGAGGAATCTTGAAAAAGTGGATCATCGCCTATCTTCTTTCCATAATTCACACTTACCTTACCTTCTCCAGGTATGTATATCTTCATTCCATCAACAACCTTTGTTGTATCGTTAAATTCAGTTTGTGCAAAAGCACTTGTTGAAAAAACAATTATCAATGAAATTATATTTTTTAAGCTATTTGTCATGTTATTCTTGTTTTAAAGAATCAGAAGGATTTGTTGTGTCAAAATTTAAAGAATCTAAAGTCTCTTGACTCTCCTCTTCCTCAACATTAAATAATTCTTCATTTACATTATTCTCATCTCCTATATCAATAAACACCTCCTCTTTTTCAACCACTTTTAATGCAGCCTGCTCAATTGCTTCAATTTCAGCTAAGCGCTTATTTACTTCATCGATAATTTTTTGATCTGTTGAATGTTCTAAAACATTTTTCAATGCATATTTTGCATCAACCAAAGCCTCATTCTTAATAAGTATATCTGCTAATAAAATATAGCCTTTAGAGTACCAATAAGGATAATTAGAAAACTCTTTTAACAATCGAATAGCAAGCTCCTGACTTGTTTTATAATCTTCCTTCAAATACTTTATATATGACATTTGATAAATTGCCTCAGCAGCCATTACTTTTTGCGTTTCATTTGCAATTTTTTCAAAAGCTGTAAAGGCGGAATCATATTTATGAGATTTTAAATAGGCATTACCCAGTAATAATCTAGCTTGAAATTTGTTTGAATTTTCTGTCAATTTATTACGCTCTACTTGTAAAGCATACTGAACAGTAGACTCAAAATCTTCTAACCTGGAATATGCAATCATTAAACCTACCAAAGCGTCTTTCTCATAAACATCATACTCCGTTTTTTCTACCAAAAGTAAAAATCTACCAATTGCTTTTTGATACTCCTCATTTTGCATGTAAATAGCTGAAGCTTTGTACAAAGCCTCTTCTGTCCATTCACCATAGGGTGCCTCAATAACTTTTTCAAAATACGGTAACGACTGATTTTCCTGGTTAAGTGCAAAATAACTTTCAGCAATCATATAGTTGGCGTCATTGGAAAAAATACCATTCGGAAAATCCGACAAATACGTTTCCAGTTTATTTGTTGCAACTATATATTCTTTGTCCTTGTAGTATCCTTTGGCACTTTCAAAAACTAAAGTATCCTTTGCGCCCAATGATTCATCAGGCAAACCTAAATTGGCTCTAAAATTCAAATATCGATTTACATCTTTCAAATCAAATGTAGCAACCTGCCTTAAGCCCCTAAGTGCATTAGCAGCATATTCAGTCTTTGGATCTTTCTGAACGGCAGATTCAAATAATTTTGCAGATTCTTGAAAAAGTTTTCTGTCTCGCTTAATATTGGCCATCTTATTTAAAGATTGCTGAACCAATGCGGTATTGTTTTGATGGTTGTCTACAATATCCTGGAAATATTTATAGGCGATATCAAATTTTTCAAGCCTTTGATAGTATACATCGCCAGCCTTAAATTTAGAATCATCTATATATTTACTTGCAGGATAATTAAAAATTAAATTTTCAAAAGCTTCGGCTTCCAGCTCATACTTGTTCAGAAGTTTATACGCCTGTCCTAATTGAAAGTACCCATAATCCGTTTCTCGCTCCCCAATTGTAATAGCTTTTTTGTAATACTTAACCGCATGTATTAATTCATTCTGCTTCTCAGCCCCAGTTAATCCATTACTTAAAATTAAATACGCATCACCTGTTCTTAAGTAAGCATCCTTAATTTTATCTGTAGGCACATCATTTGAATGCTTGTTTAAATAGTTTCTAAACGCCTTTATTGCTGGACCATATTCTCTTAAACGCATATTGGTATACCCCAATTGGTAGTCTACTTCCTTGTATTCATCGAGTAAAATAGCTCCTGATGAAGACTTAAACACCTCATATTGAGCTAGTGCAGCCTTAAACTCATCCAGCTTGTAAAATGACTCCGCCTTCCAATAATTTGCCAGAGCAACAATTTCTCTATCCTCAGGATTACTTAATGACTTATTAAAATAATAAATAGCCTTTCGGAAATTTTCCAATTTCCCTTTGTTGGCAAATCCAATTTTCTGATCATTAAACTCTTGTATCCCCTTATAATAAGTGACTTTTTGATATGCATAATTTAACTCAGGCCCCTTATTCTTTATTTTTTCTAAAGCGCTAATCGCTCTAGGATAATCCTGAGTGTTTAAATACACATTCAATAAAATTTTTCTGGCTCTGTCTACATTTGCCGATTTTGGATATTGGTAGATGTAATTTTCTAAAGCTATGATGCTTTCATGATAAGGATCTATATCCAATTCAAAAGAAAGCTTGGCATAATTAAAGAGTGCATTCTCTGTTATCTCGAAATCATGGTGGTTTTTATGTGCATTTCTAAATGCTCTCCGAGCTGCCCTTTTTTTATCGAGGTGTATATAACAATCTCCAGAATAATACATTGACAACTGCCCCAATTGTGTTTCGTCGTCTGAAGACTTGTTCAAATTATCTAAAGCTTTTTCATACTCACCATTTTTGTAATAAGAATAGCCCAATTGAAAATAGGCCATTGTATCCATCTTAGTTACTCTTTCTTTAAATTTTTCAAAGTAAACTACGGAACTATCATAATTACCCAATTTATAAAAACCCTCTCCTACTAAACGGGCAATTTCAGGCGCTCTCTTCGTGTTTGACTTTTTTAAAAAAGGAGCCCCATAATTAACCAACTCCTCATTTTTATTTTGCAAATACAGAATTTGGGTGATATAATAAGGAACAATTGGAGCAAAAACAGAATCATTTTCTAAATTTTTAAACTCCTTATAGGCGATTTCATAAAAATTAAATTTATACGAGAGATGTGCAAAATAAAACTGAGATGACTTTTGGTAGTCACCTGCAACCGATTTTGACTTGTGAAATAACTTTTGAGCTTCCGGGTATCTTTTTTTACAAAATAATGCATAACCATATTTAAACTGATATTCTGGGAGTTCTTTTACCTCTAAATCATTTTCATCTACTTGCTCAAACCATTTAATAGCTGTCGTCCATCTTTTTTTACGGTAGTTGTATTGCCCCAATTGAAACCTTGCTCTACGTACTTTTGGACTTTGAGGGTGGTGTTCTATAAATCGTACAAACAAATACTCAGCGTCCTGATTAAATAATTCCAATGCACATAAGGCAACATAGTATTCAGCATTCATTTTTACCTCAGAGTGAGGCTCGTTAATTTTATCGTATACTTTTTTAAACTTTCTTTGAGCAGCAACATATTTTTTTGCAGTAAAGAGCTCTTTAGCCCTCTTAAAATCAGCATTTTCGTGTGCATACACCAAACTTTGCTGGGCATTTGATAAACTTGTAAAAATAAGCAAAACAAGCACTGCTGTTATTTTTTTCAATTTCATATGAAACAATTTGTCTTTAAAAAAATACTGGCTAAATGAGAGTAAAATATTACAAACTCAATAAATTATGCTTCAAAGCAGTTTATACCAATATTAAAAATACTACTGTCAGAGGTAAGCAGACTTTAGGCCAAAGTTTTCTTATCAACGCATTATTGTGGAATAAAGTATTGAAATTGATGGTGTTAACAGGTTAATCTAATGTTAAATATTGCTGTTCATCGTTAATTAATGAATTTTTTTCATCTGTTAATCAAATAATTACAGTAACTTGCAGCCATAATTATAATATAATGGCAAAAGGTACAGTAAAATTTTTCAATGACTCCAAAGGTTTTGGGTTCATTGTAGACGAAGAAACAGGAAAAGACATTTTTGTTCACGTTTCTGGATTAGTTGATGAAGTTAAAGAAAATGATGAAGTTACTTTCGACGTAGCTGACGGACGTAAAGGTCCAAATGCAGTTGACGTTAGGTTGGCATAAAATATTTTTTTACTTGATTACTTAAGGCTATCAGATGATAGCCTTTTTTATTTATTACCCTTTCAATCATAACTTCAGCTCTGAATCAGGCATAAACAATACTTCCTGAAGATGAATCACTCGATGCTCCCGTTACCGAGCTCAACACATTGATTTTATTGTTTATTCTTAAATAACCAAGCAAACCAAAAATAATTGCCTCTTTAAATTCAATAACTTCATCAGCGGGAATAATAATGTTACAATCAGAATATTTCTGAATACAATTCATCAAAAATGAATTCTTAACACCTCCACCTGTAAACAGAGCTTTATTTGTTTTACCTGCCAAATGAGAACCAATAACTTGAGAAATATGCTCATAATATGTTCTCAGCTTGTCCTCAACAACACATGAATAAATATCCAAAATGGGGATAAAACTATCCTCTAAATTTTCAATACCTAAACTTTTTCCGCTCAAATAATACGGCCACTGGCTCAACTTATTAAGAAGATCTTTTTGGATTTTACCATTTCTTCCAAATTCACCATTTTCATCAAATTCGGCACCAAGTTTTATTGACAAAAGATTGGAAACGATATTACAGGGCGCAATATCTTTTGCTTTTCTTTCCCCGTTAACGACTCTACTATAATTAGATATTCCACCAAGATTCACGCAATAATCGTATTCTGAAAACAACATCTCATCTCCAATAGGAACTAAAGGAGCACCCTGACCACCTTTTGAGACATCAAAACTCCTAAAATCCCCAACAGTTGTAATTCCGGATACTGATGCTATTTGATTTAAATCTCCAATTTGTAGGGTAATACCTTGTTCAGGTTGATGAAAAACGGTGTGCCCATGAGAGGAAATTAAATCCGGCTTTTCCTTTCCTTTTAAAAAAAGGACTAATTTATGACCAATAAAGTTGCCGTATTCGAGACTTAAATCTTTAAGCTCATTTTTAGATAATTTTCTCGCATTTTTCAAACGAGAGGACCAATCTTTACCATAATTAAGAGTTAATGCAGAAAGTAGCTCATACTTTTTTCCACCCTCTGAAAATCGAACTAAAGCCAGATCTAATCCATCCAAGCTTGTTCCAGACATTAAACCTAAAACTACCATTGTTTAATATACTGCAAGACTTACCCATAATGTTACCTTTTGTTTGAGTTATTATAAATATTCCCGAACATCTATGGTCATCATTCCCGCTAATTTTGCAGCCTCCAGCCCAGGATGACCATCTTCAAAAACAAGACATTCATGAGGTTTTACACCCATTTCTGAAGCAGCCTTAAGAAAAGTTTCAGGATGTGGTTTATGATATTGAACATCATCACAAGTAATAATTGAATCAAAGAAACCATCAAAACCAATTGCCTTAAGTGTCAGGTTCACTGTATTCTTCTGGCCTCCACTTCCTATTGCCATTGGAATTTCACCTTGATGTGTTTCCACTATTTGTGCAACAATTTTTAATGGCTTTACTTCAGAAATGAGCTCTATAAATACCTTTTCTTTCTCTATGCCCAACTGGTCACCATCAACGTTTTTTATACCCAATTTAAGTATCAAGTTTCTAAACACCTCAAGAGTAGGTTTTCCTGCCTCTTGGTAAAAATAATCTTCAGGAAAATCAAAACCGTTTCGATTGCAAACCAATTGACATGCTTTGTAATGAATTGGCATTGTATCCGCAAGGGTTCCATCTAAATCAAAAATAAGTGCCTTGAAACCAGCAGGAAGTTTAATCATAACTAAAACGCAAAATATTGATTCGTTAGTTTTGGAATAAGTCTTCTTTTCACATAAGTTTCTGCTTTTGAATACGCATCCAATGATGCTTTTACTCGGTTCAGCTGAAGCCCTTTGGCGGGTTGTATGATTTCGGAAAACACAATTTCTCCATTAGCCACTTTTTTTACTTCAATAGCACCTGTTAATTCCACTTGGAAAGTTCCTCTATTGCTTCCTAATATTTTTGTATTTGATTGAATAACCATAATTAAATCAGCTTCTTTTTTTGAAGAAACTACTTGTATCCCCCTGGAATTTAAAACTTGTTTTGCAGTGGGTTTTAAAATAGGGTCTTTTATCATTCCAAATTGTTTTTCATATGACTCTATATAAACCTTTGGTGGAGTAACATTAAGTTTTATTTTACCTGTTTTAACAGGGATGTAATTCAACAATTTAAGTACAATTTTATCTTTGGTTTGGTTAGCAGTCAACTCTTCAAAATCCAAATTCGCAATTATAAATTGTTCCTGTTTACTTTGTTTTATTTTTCCTATTGAAAGACCTGCTCTTCCCAACTCATCAGATTGTATTTTATAATTTTTAAAAAATACTGCCTTATATTGACATCTAAGCGGAATCTGGGATAAAAGAACTCCCTCATTATTTTTAACAACAAAATAGATATCGTCTTCTTTTAAGTGCTCACCTAAAACAATGGAATATTTTGGTTGAGAAGGTGTAATCACAATTTCACTTACCATTTCCTGAGTATAACTCATAACTTCAGTTGCAAAGCAAACCTCCTTTCCATCCATAATCGTTTTTAATGGCTGGTCAAGATACTTACTTACGCTTTCAAGTGATTTGACGCAAAGAATAAAAGCATCATGATAATTATTCTTATCATGATTTTCTTTAGACCTTCTAAAAAAATCCTTCCCAATAGTTAATGCTTTATCAATCCTTTCTTTCTTAATTTGAGCATATTTTGATTTTGACAAACGATAGTATACCCAATATTGAGTATCACTTTCCCACGCCCCCATCAGTTCATAACCCTCAATATCCTCAGTAGATTGAATTTTTATTTTTTGCCTGTATTCTTGATTAAAAGCACCTTCTGTCTCCAAAGTTTTTAAAACAGATTCACCGGATATATAAACAGAAATCTCACTTGCTATATTTTCTAAAGCCCCTCTTTTAGCTTTTTCTCTATAATCAATACCAACCTTCTGAACACTGTATATACCTATGTAATAATCCGAATTAACAGGCGTTTTCTGAACCCAATCAGGTACAATACTTTTTTTTGAGAAACTATCCTCGCTTGATTTACAACCAATAAATAGTGTACAAAAAAGTATATATAAAAAGTACTTTTCCATTATTTTTCAGGATTAAAATGGTACACTTTTGAAGCTACAGAAGAGCCGATATATTTTAAAGCCTCCATGCGTAATTCAGAAGTTTCTCTCATAGTTTTAGTTGCAGTAAAAGCTCGTCTGAAATTGTTCACCTTCGTTCGGTTAGTATACAATCTATCACTTGTGGAATCTTGAAACTTAAGACTCCAGGTCCCAGGGTATAAATCTTTATAATTTCCTGAATACGTATTATAAGACACTTCATTTCTAATAACTTTTTCTTCAATACCAGAATCCAGAACCTCTCCTGTTTCTGTGGACACCAAAATATATTGAAAAGAGATACTCACTTGTCTATAACCCTTATAATTGTTGTAGTATATTTTATCGTAAACATATTTAGTCTCCGTTTTTTGAGTAACATTATTATAATATTTTTCAACCCTCCTTTTGTACGCCTTCTCCCTTTTCAATTGAGGAGAGCGATTTTGACTTTTTACTGACAACAATTTACCACTTAAAATAGCTTTAGCACCTAACAACTCCCCTGTCTTTACAGCTCCATTTCCTTCAACCCAACCATTCATAGCCAGATATTGCTCATTCAATACCTTATCCATATGCGTTCTATCCAACACTTTTAAAAAAGGCCCTTTATTTGCTAATAAATCATTAATAATATTTGCCTCAATTATAGCTGCACCTCCATTATCACCTGAATAATTTTTAAATTTTAAAATAGCGACAGGATACTGGGATAGATCTAAAGCTTCTTCCATTTTAAATTTAGCATCTTTGTAAGCTGAATTCTTATCTGTTACCTTCTTAAATTCATAATAAGCAGATCTATTCTTGCCTAAATCAAGAAAATTACTTCCTTTTCGATAAGGCGGCTCTAACTGGGCTATTTCTTTTAATTTTTTCAAATCTCCTCCTTTATAGTTCGGCTCTATCTTTTGAATTTCAATAAATACAGCTTCAGCAGCTTCAAACTGCTCTTCACTCATTAATTTATTAGCCATTTCAAATTCTTCCTTTAGATACTCCTTTTTTGCATTCTGATAATCTTCTATTAAGTGAGTAGGAACATTAATTTCTGCATTGTATGCATATATTCTTGTTTTAAAATCTTCAATTTCAATGAACGTATAAACCGCAGATTTATAATTATTTGAATTATATTCTTTGAAAAATTTAGATTGATAATCAGACATTACCTCTTCACCACTTTTCCTCAAACCTACTTGAGCTTCTACGTTAGAGCGATCACGATTTAGAGCTTGAATATAATACTCAATCGCCTCTTTATGAATACCAGCTGATGCAAGTTTAGCAGCCTTTTTTGTATAAGCTTTTGAGCCATTGCAACCAACAATTGTAATTACCAGTAAAAAAATTAAAAATGGTTTCAATTTTTGAATTCTTATCCTCATAACTTTATCCCCTTTACCTTTATATATATCGCGCATGCAATATCTGTTCCAAACTTAAATAAAATGAATACACTAAAGATAAACATCTCATTTATTTCCCAATAAAAAGTTAAGCTTTGTTATTCAATAAAATTCATGTGGTTATCACTTAATAACCTTGTATCTTTGTTTGGAATTTATGAAACATTTACTATTTTTTCTCATTGCCTTTTTCGGACTTTCATGTACTGAACACGGTACTAAAATAACAAATAACACTAAAGAAAATTTAATCCTGGACTCAAGGGATTTTGAAAGCATTAAAATTCCCAAATCAGAAGTTCAGAACATTCAAAAATACTTTACAGAATTCGTCAATAAGCGAAGATTTAACGGGCACATCATAGTTGCAAAAAAAGGAAAAGTGGTTTTTGATACAACATCGGGTTATTCAAATATTAGAAAAAAAATAAAACTTGAAAAAAATTCAGTAATACAACTGGCAAGCATTACAAAACCAATAACGGCAACAGTCATTCTGCAATTATTGGAAGAAAGTAAGCTATCACTAAATGACACCATTACGAAATACCTTACCAAACTTCCTGAAAATTATCATAAAATAACGATTAAGCAATTATTATCACATAGATCAGGTCTTTCTCCTTATCCTTATTATTGCCACGATATGATTGCAAACAAGCAAAAATTAATTTACAACGATACTGTACTTTGTGTTATCGATTTTCACAATCCGAAACCCTATTATTCTCCCGGGCAGAGATATAATTACTGCAATACAAACTATATGCTTTTGGCATCAATTATTGAAAAAATTGAAAAAAAATCTTTCGCAGATGTAGTTGATAAAAGAATCGTAAAAAAATGTAATATGAAAAACAGCTTTGTATTTGACTGCAAACAAAACAAAATACCTTCAAACCTGGCGCTTGGACATACAAAAAGCAATAAAACTTTCAACCTTGACTACTTAGATGGAGTAGTTGGTGATAAAGGTTTTTTTTCCAACGCAAAAGATATGCTTCAATTTGACAGAATGCTCTCTGAAGGAAGAATGATAAGCGACTCAGTTATTAACCTGGCATTTACAGCGCAGAGTAGCATTAGACACAATAAATCATATGGACTTGGCTGGAGAATTAAAGCGCACAAAAAACTTGGAAAAATAATCTATCATACAGGATGGTGGCACGGAAACAGAAGTATTTATATAAAAATTCCAAAAAATGAATATACAATAATTATCTTAAGCAATTCGCTTCGTGGTTCAAATTATAACATAAACGATCTACTAAAACAATTTGAGCTACCAAAAATAAAAACAGCTAGTAAAACAAAACCAAACACAACAGATACTGAAAATTTTAATTAAAAAGCCATCTGAACAGATGGCTTTTTAAAATTTAAACACTATTTAATTAAAATATAAAATTTGCTTGTTTAGTTCATCCACATATCAGCTTCAAGTGCAGACTTGAAAACTTTTGTTGGCTTGGTATGGTTGAATGAGTTTACAAGAACCCTTCCTATAATATCAGTATTCTCATTATTCACTAAAATAGCTTTGCTCTGAGAAAAAGTATCCAGTTTGTGATTAAGTAAACTTAA
>CEUK01029800.1_pt1 | contig 19721 bp, 12 predicted proteins | sample 356451 | NCBI WGS metagenome assembly CEUK01 (sample SAMEA2622843, study PRJEB7988) | marine metagenome | isolation source: saline water (ENVO:00002010), including
AATAGATAAAGAGTTAAAAGATTAATACATTAAGTAAAATTGACAAAATTTAATAGCCTTAAAACTTTACAAGAAAACCTTTTTACTCATCAAACAAACTGCGTCACAATAACAAAGGACTACCTTAAAAGAATAGAAACAAAAAAGCATTTAAACGCTTTTGTTGAAGTTTTTGAAAAAGAAAGCCTTTTACGAGCAGAATCGATTGATAAAAAAATAAAGGCGGGCAAAGCAGGTAAATTAGCAGGCCTTGTAATAGCAATTAAGGATAATATTTGCTATGAAGGACATAAAGTAACTGCAGCATCAAAAATTCTCGAAAATTTCACTTCAGTTTATTCATCAACCGTAGTTGAAAGACTATTAGCAGAAGACGCAATAATTATTGGAAGATTGAATTGTGATGAATTCGCTATGGGGTCTTCTAATGAAAACACAATTTATGGAAGAGTAAAACATCCAATGGACCAAAATAAAGTTGCTGGAGGGTCATCGGGAGGATCAGCGGCAGCGGTTGCGGCGGGACTATGCCTTGCATCATTAGGAAGTGATACTGGAGGATCAATACGCCAACCCGCTGCATTTTGTGGAGTTGTAGGTTTAAAACCAACGTATTCTAGAGTTTCAAGACACGGATTAATTTCTTACGCTTCATCTTTTGATCAAATAGGACCAATAACAAAAAATATTGATGACGCAGCATTAATATTAGAGGTTATTTCTGGAAAGGATGATTATGATAGTACATGTTCTTCTGTAGAAAAATTTTCTTTTGTTGAAAAACCATTAGATATAAACCAGAAAAAAATAGCATATTTTGAAGAATACCTGAATTTAACAGGTTTAGATCCCGAAATAAAGATAAAAACTGAAAAAATAATTGACAAATTAAGAAAAGATGGCCATATCGTAGAGCCAATCTCCTTTCCATATTTAGATGTTCTAGTACCGATATATTATATTATTACAACAGCAGAGGCTTCTTCTAATTTAGCAAGATATGATGGTGTGCATTATGGCTATCGAAGTGATAAAGCTTCAGATTTAGAAACCACATATTTAAAAAGTAGAACCGAAGGGTTTGGTGAAGAGGTAAAAAGAAGAATTATGTTAGGAACATTTGTTTTAAGTTCTGGATATCAAGATGCGTATTTTACAAAAGCACAACAAGTACGTAGATTAATATACAATTATACAAAAGATAAATTTAAAAAATATGATTTTATAATTTCCCCAACCACACCTCACACAACTTTCGATGCAGGAATAGAACATCAAGATCCTACAAAAATGTATAATGAAGATATATTTACAGTACATGCAAATTTATCAGGCAACCCAGCCATTTCTATTCCAGTAGCCGAACACTCAAATGGATTTCCAATAGGCTTGCAAATATTAGCAAATCACTTTAAAGAAGAAGAATTATTATTATTTTCTAAATATTTTTTTTGCTGACAAAATAATTTAAAATGAAAAAATTATTTTTTATAATTTTTGCACTACAATTTAATATAGCACAATCCCAAAACAAAACTATATTCAATATAGGTGAAAAAATGAAATATAAAATTTCTTACAAATCTATTAATGTTGGGTTTGCTGAAATAGAAATAATTGACCAAGCAGTCTTTATGCATAACAGGCCAATTCATGTAATAGGAAAAGGAAGCACAAATAGTTTTTTTGATTTATTTTTTAAAGTAAGAGATTTTTATGAAACATATATTGACACATCATTGATGTTGCCAGTTTCTTTTAACAGAAAAATTCATGAAGGCGGATTTACTTTGCAACAAAATTATTATTTTTTACATGAAGAAAATAAAGTTCTTTTTAATGACAGTGTTTATAAATCAGCAGAAAAATCACAGGACATGTTATCTGTTTTATTTTATGTTCGACAATTAGATTTCAATCAATTAAAAAATAAAAAACACTTTTCTGTACCGGTTTTTATGGACGAAGAAAATTATAGTTTAGTAATAAATTATACAAATTCTGAAAACATAAGTAATGTTTTAGGAATTACAAAATGTGTTGTTTTGCAGCCAAAAATGCAAAAAGGAAGAATTTTTAATGAAGAAGAAAAGATGCTTGTTTGGATTTCTGATGATACCAAAAAAATACCAATAAAAGTTGAGGCTCACACTTGGGCCGGAATACTTAAAGCAGATTTAATTAGCTATAATCGCAAGAAATAATACGATGATAAAAAAACAAAAGTTAAATTAGCAAAATGAAAAAACCAGTAGGATTTTTCCTGTTGCTTTTCGCAATATTTTTAATGCTAAAAACTATATTAGAAAAGGAGACTATTGAAATAGACGTCGAACCAGTTTATGAATATGGTATTCTTACAGATACATTTCTTGTTAAAAGGGAAGTTGTTAAAAGCGGACAGACTATAGGAGAAATACTTTACTCCAATCATATTGACCACCCCCAAATCAATAAGCTAGTAAAAAAATCAAAAAAGATATTTGATGTTAGACTGATTAATTCAGGAAACAAGTATACAATTATGAAATCAAAAGACTCTACGCAAAAAGCTCAATTTTTTATATACGAGCAAGATGTGGTCAATTATATTGTTTTTGATTTAAGAAATGAAATGGATGTATATAAAGGGAAAAAAGAAGTGGTCGTAAAACTGAAAAGAGCATTTGGCCAAATTGACGCCTCTCTGTGGCTAACAATGGAAGAAAAAAAATTAAGTCCAAGGCTTACTCACGAATTATCTACTATTTATGCATGGACTATAGATTTTTTTAAAATCCAAAAAGGAGACAGTTTTCATATATATTATGAGGACAGATATATAGATGATCAATATATTGGAATTGGTAAAATTTTAGCATCAGAATTTTTTCATAACGGAGAAAAACATTGTGCATTTTATTATAAATCAAAAGATTATAATCATGCAGAATACTACGATGAAAATGGTAAAACATTAAGAAAAGCATTTTTGATGGCACCAGTAGATTATAAAAGAATTTCATCAAGATTTAGCAGAAACAGAAAACATCCCGTTACAGGTCAATGGAAAGGGCATTTTGGAACAGATTATGCAGCAGCTCCAGGCACACCGATTTGGGCTACCGCAAACGGAACAGTTACAAGGGCGAGCTATACCAGAAATAATGGAAATTACGTAAAAATAAGACATAACAAAACATATTCAACACAATATCTACATATGTCTAAAATAAAGCCTGGAATTAAGAAAGGCGTTTATGTTAAACAAGGGGATTGTATAGGATACGTTGGAAGTACTGGATTAGCAACAGGGCCACACGTGTGTTATAGGTTTTGGAAAAATGGCAGACAAGTTGACCCATTTAAAGAAAAATTACCACCGGGGGATCCAATTAAAAAAGAAGAGTATAATGACTATATGATATTTAAAGACAGTCTTTACACTATTTTAAAAAGTGATTGATCAAAAATGAAAACGCAAAAATTTCTTCAAGGTCTATTTTTTGTATTTTTTACTATGGCAGTTACCGCACAGAATCCGTTTATTGAAAATAAAGGTCAATTACCAAAAGAAGTTGTTAGCAAAACACTATTGCCTTCAGGAGCATTATTTATTTTAGAAGGGAAATTTATTTTTTCATTTTATAATGGAAAAAAGGTAAAAGAAATGCATAACAGTAACAAAACCTACACAAACATAGAATCTCATACGTACTCAGTAACGTTTTTAAATCATAATAAAAAAATTAACACAAAGCTTGAAGGGGAGAGCATTTTTTTTGAAAATTATTTTTTAGGAGATTCTTCTAAGTGGGCAAAAAATGTCAAATCATTTAAAAATCTTATTCAAGAAAATATTTATGATGGAGTAGACTTGCATTTATATATAAAAGACAATAAATTAAAATATGACATTAACATACAACCAGGAATTGACCCTAGTGTAATTAAATTAAAATATGAAGGTCTAGAAAAAATAAGTATTATAGATGGCAATATACATTGCCAGACCTCAATTACTGAAATTCTAGAAAAAAAACCATACTCATATCAGATCATTAATAATCAAACTATACCCCGAAAGTGTTCTTATAAGTTAATCGAAAATCAAATATCTTTTGTTTTTCCAGAAGGTTATGATGAAAACTATGAATTGATAATTGACCCAACATTAGAATTTTCAACTTATTCCGGTTCTTTAGCAGACAATTTTGGGTATACCGCAACATACGATCAGCTAGGCAATTTGTATAGCGGAAGCACTGTATTTAGTATTGGTTATCCCACCTCATTAGGCGCATACGATACAATTTATAATAATTCAGTTTCCGGAACAGATATTGCAATTACTAAATATGACACCACAGGAACTCAAAGAATTTATTCTACTTACTTAGGAGGGTCAAAAGATGAGCTGCCCCACAGTCTTGTTGTTAACACAAATAATGAATTATTTGTTTTCGGCACAACAGGATCTTCAGATTTCCCAACACTATCCTCTTCTTACCAATCAATTTTTAATGGAGGCCCGAATTTTGCCCCTTCTGGTATAGGAGTTTCTTTTCCAGACGGAACCGACTTGTTTGTTTCAAGATTAAGTAATAACGGAAGTGATTTACTGTCCTCCACTTATATCGGGGGAACGGGTAATGATGGCTTAAATACATCATCAATATTAAAATACAATTATGCTGATGAGGTTAGAGGAGAAATAGATATAGATAAAAATAATAATATCTATATCGCAACATCGACATATTCTAAAGACTTCCCTACTGTAAATAGTTTTCAAAACACAAAAAATGGAGGGCAAGAAGGGTGTATTATAAAAATGGACAACCAATTAACATCTATTATTTGGAGTTCATATTTAGGAGGAAATAAGGATGATGCAATTTATTCTTTAGCGTTTGATGAAGAAAATAATATATATGTTACGGGAGGAACAAATTCAGAAGATTTTCCTGTAACACAAAATGCATATCAATTAATTTACCAGGACTCTGTTAATGCAGATGCATTTGTTACAAAAATTTCTGCATTAGGAAACTATATCATGCACTCGACATATTACGGAACAAATGAATATGACCAGTCATATTTTATAGAATATAGTTCTAAAGATTTAGTGTATCTCCTTGGACAAACAGAATCACAATCTTCATCTATGATAAATAATGCTAGTTACTATAACACCGGATCAAGCCAATTCATTGTTGCTTTTTCAAAAAATTTATCCACCATAAACAAATCAACAGTTGTTGGTTCTGGAAAAGGAACACCAGATATTTCCCCGACAGCTTTTTTAGTTGATGTTTGTGATAAGATATATATTGCTGGATGGGGATCTAATACAGGGGGAGGCACATTATCAACACTAAACCTTCCTATAAGCACTTCTCCACCTGCCTACCAAGATCAAACAGATGGAAATGATTTTTATTTATTAGTATTAGATGATGCCATGAATAATATGTTATACGCAACATATTTTGGAGGAAGTTTAAGCGCCGAACATGTTGATGGGGGAACTAGTAGGTTTGATAAAAAAGGTATAATTTATCAATCAGTTTGTGCAGGATGCGGTGGTAATTCAGATTTTCCTATTGAGCCCAACCCAGGAGCGGTATCTACAACAAATAACAGCACTAATTGTAATAATGGTGTTTTTAAGTTTGACTTTGATTATCCAATGGTTTTAGCAGAATTTACAACACAATTGGTAGGCTGTAATACAACATTAAATTTTCAAACCACTAGCACCAATTCTGCAAACACTTTTTTTTGGGATTTTGGTGATAATTTTACATCAACACTTGCAAACCCAACCCACACTTTTTCATCACCAGGCCAATACGACGTTACATTAATTGTAACAAATCCAAACACCTGTAATATTTCTGACACCATAACAAAGCAAGTATATATACTTTCCAACAGCACAGGCTATTTAGATACATTAAACAAGTGCTATAATTACCCTCATCAAATAGGAATATTACCGATTAACAATTCAGCTATAAGTTATAACTGGTTGCCAACACTAGCATTAAATAATTCAAACATTTCAAACCCATTCACAAATATTAATAATAACATAACATATAAATTGCTAATTTCAGACGGCACATGTACAGACACATTGATACAATATATAAATGTTTTAAACAATAATTTATATTTACCAGAAGACACAACATTTTGTAAAAATCCAGTTATGTTAACCGCAAATTATAATAATCCAATAAACACAATAGTTTGGTCATCAAATCCACTTTTTTTAGATACAATAAGTCAAACAGAAGAGCTATTAGTTTTGTCTACAGGTGTATATTATGTAAAAATATCATATTCAGGATGTAATATACAAGATAGTGTTCGTGTTGACAAGGGAAAGGTAGAATTGTTTGCAACAGCAGACACAACATATTGTAAAGACTCAGTGTTATTAACAGTCTTGACACAACCAGAAATTATAGAACAAATAATTTGGTCAACTAATCAAGATTTTTTGGATACGTTAAGTTTAAATAACCATGTGCATATTAATAATATTGGTGTTTATTATGTAAAGGGAGCTGAGGGCGTGTGTGAATCAATTGATAGTGTTAAAGTTGTTTCAGAGAATATTAATATTAAATTATTTGCAAATGACACGTGTCAAGGTGGCAGCGTGTTAGTTTCAGTAAATAACCTAGAACCCTCAAGACCAATAATTAATTATAATTGGAGAGATTTTTCCATTAACGAATCATTTATTATAGACACACCTAGTGTATCTAAATGGTATTTTGTAGAAGTTACTAATTCTGAAACATGTGTTTTAATAGACTCAATTTATGTAAATGTGTATCCATACCCAAACATATACTCCATCTCAACAAATGATACTTTGTTTAGAAAAGGTGAACAAGTTAAATTTTTAGTACAAACAAATGGAATAATAAATTGGTATGAATTTGACAATCAGGATTCTTCACAAATTTTTATAGCCGAAAAAGATAATTGTTATTTTTTTGACATAAATAATGAATTTAATTGTATTATATATGATTCAATATGTATTGATGTTCTTGATGTTTTTTGTGATCAAGATAGTATAAAAATACCTACAGCTTTTACACCAAATAATGATTTTATAAATGACACATATTACATATCAGATAATGCAGGGGTGGTAACAAATTTCTACATAGAAATATATAATAGGCTGGGTCAGCTAGTTTTTTACAGCAATGATATTTTAAAAGAATGGGACGGCACATATAAAGGAAAAAAACTCCCCCCTCAAGTTTTTGATTTCTTTCTTGAAATAAGCTGTTTGGGAGATAAAAAACTATTTAAAAAAGGAAATATAACATTAATAGAATGAGAGTAATATTTTTAATATTCTTTTTACATTTATTTATAAAAGCTAAATCACAAGACATTCATTTTTCACAATATAACAAGTCTAGTTTTTTTATAAATCCGTCAATTTTGTCTTTTCAGAAAAAGCAGTTTAAGTTTACAGCAATTCGTAGACAACAGTGGGAAAGTATCACCACTCCATTTAAAACTAGTTCTTTTTCTTTAGAGCGAAAAGACATTGTAAAAAACATTTCTGCTGGAGTTAATTATTTATATGATATTGCTGGAGACTCTAAATTTAAAACTACAGGTGTAAGTTTTAGTTTTGCATATTTATTTGAAATTAACAATAGAAACAACCTATCTTTAGCTGCTTCAACTGGCTTCTTTGAAAGAACAATAAATTTAGACGAACTAATTTTTAATGTTCCTGAAAACCAGCAAAATCTAAGTGTTTTTTTTCCAGATCTTAACTTTGGAATCACCAACAAGTTTTTCGTAAACAAAAATTTGTATTTAATTAATGGACTTTCTATTTTTCATTTAAACAAACCAAATCAATCACTAGTAGACAACAAAACCACTAAACTTTCTAGAAAACTACACATACATTCAGATATAAAGTATTTTATAAATCAAGATTTAGCGTTACAACCGATGTTTTTTTATTCACAAAAAGAGACAACTAAAGAAAGTGTTTTTTCACTACAGTTAGAATATTTTTTAAACAGGGAAAACCACATTTATTTAAGCTCAATGTTGGCATATAGATACAAAGATGCAGTTTTATGTGGATTTGGTATTAAAATTAACAATTTCGAATGTCATTATACATACGATATAAATACATCATCATTATCAAGAGCATCTAATGGATTTGGAGGGCCAGAGGTAGCTATTGTTTATAATTGGAATATGAAGATTAAACAAAAAAATAAAATAAAAAAAGAAACTCAATGGGAAGATTGTCCAAAATACTTATAAAATCTAATATAATAGTTCAATTATTTTCATGCCAGTTAGTATTTTCTCAAGATGTATCAATACAAATGTTAGGTAAAAATATAAACACCAATGGATCAGAGTTTAACTTTTTTAGAGTAGATGAAAAAACAGCATATTTTTCTTCTTCTACTTTGGAAAGCGGAAACTATCAGACAGCGGTTTATAAAACAAATATAAAAGACAACACTTGGCAGAAGACAACATATTTTCATTTAACAGACAGTTATAATGCAGCCAACATACAATTTTTAAAGGAAGAAAGTGCTATATATTTTACTGCTAGTGAAAAAAACAAAAATCAAAAGATTTATATGCTAAAACAGGAAAATATGAAAACGATTTCTTTGCCAAAAGTAATAAATAAGGAAGGTTTTATAAACACACAACCACATATTACCTATCATTTAAAACAAAAGTGTATGTATTTTGTTTCAGATAGAGAAGGAGGTTTTGGCGGCTTAGATATATGGGTAAGCGTTATTGACAATAAAGGAAATTTTGGTGTTCCAATTAATCTTGGCCCAAACATCAACACAAAAAGTGATGAGATAACTCCGTTTTATAATAAATGGACAAATGAGTTATATTTTAGTTCAAATAAAAGTCCCGAAAGAGGATTTGATATTTACAAGTCAGAAGGGAAGTTTAATTTTTGGAGCAAACCAATAGAATTCGAACAACTCAATACTAAAGGTGATGAGGTATATTTAAATTTTTTTAACAACAAAGAAGGTTTTTTTTCATCTAATTTAATTATCAACAATGAATGTAGTGGTTGTAATAATGTATACTCATTTATAATAAAAGAAAAAGATACAGTTAAGCAAACGGAATACTTATACAACACTTGGCTTCCGTTAAGTTTATATTTTCATAATGATGAACCAGATTGTTGCACAATGGACACAACAACCAAAAAAACATACGAACAATCACTTATAAATTATATTAAATTAAAGCCAAAATATATGAGTTATACTAATGATCAAAAAGTAAGTGATTTTTTTTCAGAAACATTAAAAAACAATTACGAAAAGCTTCTGATTATATTGGATAAAATTTTAATAAATTTACAAAAAGGAAAAAAAATAAAAATCGTAGTAAGCAGCTATTCTTCTCCTCTACACAACGATTTATATAATATTAACCTTTCAAAGAGAAGAATAAATAGTCTTATAAATTTTATTAAAGAATATAAGAGTAATATCTTTAGTGATTTTATTTACAATCAACAGCTTAATTTCACCCTACATCCTTATGGAGAAATTAATTCTGACAAAAAAGTTAGTTCAAACCCTAATGATTTAAAAAACTCTATTTATTCATTAGATGCGATTCTAGAGAGAAAAATAGAAATACTAAGCATTACCATAGAATAAAACGGTACATTGATAGTTGTGAAACAAAACCTATTAAAAACCCTAGATAAATCTGCATTGAAGTGTGAGCACCCTCTTTTAATCTAGCAAAAGCGACTATTCCACAAATAAATAAGCAAGCAGGGACCATATAATAACCTTTATTTGTTAATAAATTTAAATTAATCATCATCCCTAGGAGACCACCAACACCAAGCATATGTAAACTAATTTTCCAAAATCTAGAAATAATTAAAGCTATAAATAATGTCAAAATAATGCCTAAAAAAAATAAGCTCAAAAAGGAGTTTAAAAAAACCAGTTTTTTAAAAGATAAAAAACAAAAAAATACACAAATAAAATTTATACATAGTGGCAAAAAACGCTCTTTATAATCATTCATTTCTAGAGAAGAAATAACACCTAGTTTTAATAGTAAAACAACCGTAATAGTAGGAAAAAAAACAGTATAAAAAAATACATTAAGATATAATACAGGCAATAAATTATCAATGATTATAAAAATTTCAGGAGCAATTTTTACGCAGATATAGACACCTATTAAAGGAATGAATATGGGATGTAATATTATAGAAATAAATCTTGATAGTGACATTATAATTTTTTTCTAATTTTTGATGTTTGAATACCCATTCCCTCTCTATATTTAGCTACTGTTCTTCTAGCAATATGATATTCTTCCTTTTCTAGCATTTCAGATAATTTTTCATCAGTATAAGGATTTGATTTATCTTCTAATTCAATTAATTCAACGAGCCTTTTTTTAATTTCTTTTGTAGATATTACCTCACCATTATCTTTTCTATACGCCTCAGAAAAGAGTTCTTTTAATTTAAATGTACCAAAAAAAGTTTCTACATATTTTGCGTTGCTTACTCTAGATATGGTTGAAATATCCATATTAACAATATTAGCAATATCCGCAAGTTTCATTGGAATTAAGTCTTTTTCATTTCCGCTAATAAAAAAAGATTTTTGGAATTGCGCCATAGCATTCATCACTTTTTTTAATGTTATATCACGCTTAATTAATGCATCTATAAACCAGTTAGCTTGCTCAATTTTATTTTTTAAAAAACTAATTGTTTGCTTGTCATTAGTTTCAGCTAATAAATTTTTATAGTATAAACTTGGTTTTAAATTTTTTAAAATAGGTTTTTTTAACTCTATTTCAAGTTCATTATTATTTTTTAAAATAACACTGAAATCTGCAGAAATATATTGCTCGGGAATATTATCTTCAGAGAACCCTCTTGAGGGAGAAGGATTAAGAGATTCAACAAGCTTATATACTGCTTTTAAATCGTCTTTACTAGCTCCAGTTTTCTTAATTATTTTGTCAAAATTTTTATTTGTAAAGTCAATATAAAAATTTTTAATCACATTTTTTGCGAAAATATTTTCCGGAAATAATTTGCTTAATTGTATAATTAAACATTCTTGTAGATCTTTTGCCCCTACTCCACATGGATCAAAACTTTTTAATAAATCAACGGCCGTATTAATTTCATCTAAACTTACAGAAATACTATTTGATATTAGCAGATCATCACAAATTGACTGAAGACTACGGTTTAAAAAACCAAATTCATTTAGGCTATTTATAAGGTAGCTTGTTAAAAAATTAAGATCCTCATTTATATTTAAAGTGTTTAATTGAGAGTGTAAATAATCTGAAAGAGATTCTTTTTTATCCTCTACATAAAAAAACTGATTTGTATCTGTTGTTGATTTAGAATAATTTGAAAAACCCCTATCTTCTTTTATATCTTCCACATGTTGGGGAAGTTCATTTGTTTCTTCTAAAGCCGGGTTGTCTTCCAGTTCTTCTTTTATTCTTTTTTCTAATTCAACGATTGGAATTTGCAAGAGACTTAAAAACTGAATTTGTTGGGGACTTAAATTTACCTTTTGATTTTGTTCTAGCCGCTGCTTATTCATTTTAAAATAATGCGTTTTGAGGCGTCCTTGGAAAAGGAATAACATCACGTATGTTTTTCATGCCTGTAATAAACATCATTAATCGCTCAAAACCTAATCCAAAACCGCTATGTATACAAGTTCCAAATTTTCGAGTATCTAAATACCACCATAATTCGCGTTTGCTTATCTTCATCTCACTCATTCTTATTAGCAATTTATCTAATCTCTCCTCTCTTTGTGAACCGCCAATTATTTCTCCGATTGTTGGAAACAGTATATCCATTGCGCGTACAGTTTTACCATCCTTATTTGATCGCATATAAAAAGCTTTGTTTTCTTTTGGATAATCTGTAATAACTACAGGTTTTTTGTAAACTTTTTCCACTAAGAATTTTTCATGTTCAGACTGTAGATCTGCACCAAATCCACTTATTAAATATTGAAATTTCTTTTTTTTATTTGGTTTTGATTTTATAAGAATGTTTATAGCCTCACTGTATGTTATTCGCTCAAATGAATTTGTTACTACAAAATCTAATCTTTCAAGCAAGCTCATTTCTGACCTCAGCTCTTTTTTTAGTCCCGATTCTTCTTCCAATAATCGTTTATCAAGAAACGTTAAATCTTCATAATTTTTTTCAACGCAGTATTCTATACAATATTTTAAAAGCTTCTCCGCAAGATTAATATTTTGCTCTAAATTATAAAAGGCCATTTCTGGCTCAATCATCCAAAATTCAGAAAGATGCCTTGATGTGTTGGAATTTTCTGCCCTAAACGTAGGCCCAAAAGTATATACTTTACCCAATCCTAATGCTGCTAGTTCAGCTTCAAGTTGACCCGAAACTGTAAGGTGTGTTTTTTTACCAAAAAAATCTGCACCATAATCAATTTTATTGTCAGTCGTGGGAATATTATTTAAATCAAAATTTGTAACCTGAAACATCTCCCCAGCCCCTTCTGCATCGGAAGAAGTTATAATAGGCGTGTGAATATTATAAAACCCATTGTCATTAAAAAAACTATGTATTGCAAATGTTAAAGAGTGTCGAATTCTAAAAACAGAAGAGAATGTATTTGTTCTAAAACGTAAATGAGCATTTTCTCTTAAAAAATCTAAACTATGTTTTTTAGGTTGAAGCGGGTATTCATCGGGGTTGGAAGTACCAAGTATATTTACTTCAGCTGCATTAATTTCAACATTTTGTTCAGAGCCAGAAGATTTAACTAGAGTGCCAATTATCTCTATTGAAGCTCCGGTTGTTATTTGTTTAAGAATAGAATCGTTTATATTTTTATTTTCAACAACAACTTGTAGGTTTTTTAATGTAGAACCATCATTTAACGAAATAAAAGAAACATTTTTACTCCCTCTTTTTGTTCTTATCCAGCCACATAACGTAACTTGTTGATTTCTTGCTTTTAGATTAAAAATATCCTTTATATACATTTTTTTAATTTTACCTATTACAAAGATATAATAAATATAATCTTGTTTAGATTGCCTGTTTTTTATTAGAATTTTCTAAAACAGAATGAATAGTTTTAATTAACGCATCTTCATTATAAAAACATTCATTATATAGCTCCGCTTGTGTCCCATGATTTATAAATTTATCTGGAATTCCTAGCAATCTAGTTTTATTAGAATAATCATTAGATGACATAAACTCTAAAATAGCAGATCCAAAACCACCTTTAACACACCCGTCTTCAATTGTAATTATAAATAAATATTTTTTACATATTTTATGTAAAAGATTTTCATCTAAAGGCTTAACAAACCTCATGTCATAATGTGCAATATTTATACCTTCTTTTTTTAATTGATTTCTAGCACCTGTAACAAAGTTTCCAGCATGGCCAATTGACAAAACAGCTATTTCATCGCCATCGGAGATTAATCGACCTGTACCTATTTTAATTTCTTTAAATGGAGTTTTCCAATCGATCATAATCCCGTTACCTCTTGGATACCTTATAGAAAAAGGACCTTGGTTCGGCAATTGTGAAGTAAACATTAAATCTCTCAATTCTTGTTCATTCATTGGCGCGGAGACTATCATATTAGGAATACATCTAAAATATGAAAGATCAAAAGCGCCATGATGCGTAGCTCCATCTGCACCAACTAAACCACCTCTGTCTAAGCAAAAAACAACGTTTAGGTTTTGAATTGCAACATCATGAATAACTTGATCGTATGCTCTTTGCATAAATGTTGAATAAATATTACAAAACGGGATTTTTCCTAAAGTTGACATTCCTGCAGAAAAAGTTACTGCATGTTGCTCGGCAATCCCAACATCAAATGTTCTTTCAGGAAAAACCTCCATCATCTTTTTTAAAGAACTACCACTAAGCATAGCTGGAGTTACACCAACAATATTTTTATTTCTACTAGCTAGCTCAACAATTGTATCCCCAAAAACATCTTGGTATTTAGGGGGCATTTTTTTGTAGGAACCTGCAACTATTTCTCCAGTATTTTTATTAAAAATACCAGGAGCATGCCACTTTGTAGTATCCCCCTCTTCTGCAGGCTTATACCCTTTTCCTTTTACCGTTAAACAGTGCAATATTTTCGGCCCAGGTATTTTTTTAAGATCATTAAGCACAGAAACTAAATGTTTAGTATCATGACCGTCAATAGGACCAAAATATCTAAAATTCAATGATTCAAAATAATTACTTTCTCCTAATATTGTTGATTTTACCGCACCCTCAACTTTCTTTGCTATTTTTTGAGCGGTTTTTCCAAACTTACTAATCTTACCTAAGATTCTCCATAATTTATTTTTTGCTTTGTTATATGTATGAGAAGTTGATATGTCTGTCAGGTATTCTTTTAATGCCCCAACTGCAGGATCGATAGACATGCAATTGTCATTTAATATTACAAGTAAATTTGTGTTTTCTGCTCCAGCATGATTCAAAGCCTCAAAAGCAATACCAGCTGTCATAGATCCATCACCAATTACTGCAATATGTTGTCTTTTATTTTCACCATCACTTTTTGAGGCTATTGCCATTCCAAGAGCAGCAGAAATTGATGTGGAAGAATGACCAACTCCAAAAGTATCATAAACACTCTCATTTCTCTTTGGAAAACCACTCAGCCCCTTATATTTTCTGTTAGTTGGAAACAATTTTTTTCTACCAGTTAGTATTTTATGTCCGTACGCTTGATGACCCACATCCCATACCAATTGGTCTTCAGGTGTATTAAAAATATAATGTAAAGCAACTGTTAACTCCACTACACCAAGACTTGCCCCAAGATGACCACCCTTTTCAGATACTACATCAATAATATATTGTCTCAATTCATCAGCAACAGTTTGTAATTGAGACTTTTGTAACTTACGTAAATCTTCAGGGGTATTAATTTTACTTAATAATTTTCCCGTATTATATTTTGTTTTTTCTTTCATAAATATTAAACAAAGATAATTAAATATTGTAGTTGATGAAAATTAATTTTCATCAACAAATTATAGTTAATAATTGATATAAATAGATATAATTATTGTAAACAAATTCTTGAAATTTGTAATCATGAAAAATACCCTTTATACATATAGAATTATTTTTTTATTTTTTATTTTCTTTAATATTGCAGAAAACAAAGCATTTGTCTTAGACACATCACTTACTGAGCAAAGCTCTTACTCTGAAGAAAATAACATTAAAAACAGGCTGCATAAAATAGATATTAAGTCACCAATGCAATTGACTTATAATAAAACGGTGCAAAAATATATAGATAGTTATTTATCTGAAAACAAAAAATTAATATCCAAAATGCTTGGTATATCAAAGTATTATTTTCCTATTTTTGAGCAAGCACTGGATAAACACGGATTGCCGTTAGAATTAAAATATCTTCCAATAGTTGAGTCATCTTTAAACCCTTTGGCAAAATCAAATTCTGGAGCCTCGGGACTTTGGCAATTTATGTATTTAACAGGAAAACAATACGGTTTAAATGTGACATCTTTTATTGACGAAAGGCAAGACCCGTATAAATCCACGGAATCTGCATGTATTTATTTAAAGAAACTACATGATATTTTTGGGGATTGGAATTTAGTTTTGGCTGCTTATAATGGTGGTCCAGGATATATCCAACAAAAGATAATTAACTCCGGAGAAAAAGATTTTTGGAAATTACAACATTCGCTAAGACAAGAAACAAGAAATTATGTTCCTAAATTTATAGCAATAAATTATGTTATGAATTATGCCAAAATGTATGATATAGAAATAATACATCCTAAAATTTATTTTCAAAAAACCGACACTATTCTTTTAAAACAGCAGATTAATAAAAAAGTCTTAAAAGCTACAACATGTTTAAACTCAGAAACAATAGATTTTTTAAACCCGTCTTACAAAAGTGACATTTACCCTGAAAAATCTATAATTATTCTTCCAATTGAAGCCGCTCAAGATTTTAAAATTAATGAAAAAAACAATTATGAATTCGCTAAAATTGTTGCAAGAAAAGAGTTCTTAATTGATGAAGAAAGAGTTGAGTATAATGTAAAAAAAGGTGATTATTTAGGTAAGATTGCGAGAGAATTTAACGTTAAAATACATCAAATAAAAACCTGGAATAATCTCAGAAACACAAAACTAAACATCAATGATAAGTTAGTTTTATTTGTTCCCAAAGGATTATATAAAGAACCAATTATTGCAAAAGAATATGTAATACAAAAAGGGGACACTTTATGGGGGATTGCTCAAAAACTGAAAGGCGTCTCTGTTAAGCAATTAAAATTATTAAACAACTTAGAAAACGACAAATTGAAACCAGGTACAAAAATTAAAATACCCAAGGCATAGTGCGATATATTATAATATTAATACTTTTTTTAGGATGTAATGATGGTCAAAATCAAACATTACCCTCTTCTACTGGCGCACACTCAGAAATAGTAGTAGTTGTAGATGATTCGCTTTGGGACAACAAGCTAAACAAAACTTTCAGTCAGGTATTTAATGGGCCTATCAAGGGCTTGGGAAAAATAGAAAAAGAGTTTAATATTATACAAATTAATAATTCTGAGTTTAGTCAAGTTTTTAGAAGACATAAAAATATAATAATATTTTCTGATAACGAAAAAACTCAAAACGATAAATGGGCAAAAGACCAATTAGTTATTCAATTAAACATAAATTCAAATACGAATAGTTTATTAGAAACCTTTCAAAAGGTTAAGTCAATTTTTGTAATAGATGAGTTAAATTATCTCAGGAAAAAAACAAAAAAAACATCTAATAAATTAATAGAAAATCAAATAAAGAAACGGTTTAATATCGAAGTTTTAATTCCGAAAAAATATACTAATATTATCATGTCAAATGAGTTGTGCTGGATGCAATATAACCCTAAGGAAAAAGATGAAATAAGTCAAATATTAGTTTTTACTGTAAATGAAGCAAAAAAAACAATAGACAATACAATTTTAAATGCTGTAGACAGTGTGTTTTTTAAATATATAAAAGGTAGCGCAGAACACTCCTTTGTTAAAATAGAAAAATTATACAATCCACATATAGAGCAAAATATTTGTAGAGGCTTGTGGAGGCTAGAAAATGGATTTATGGGCGGACCGTTTATATTTAAAACATATTTTTTTGATAAAAAAACAGTAATTTCATTAGCATTTACTTTTTCCCCAAACACACAAAAACGAGATATTATTAAAGAATTTGAGGCTATTTTATAATTAACTTTGCTCTACCAACATATAAATCAGAACTAACTTTTATAATATAGTATCCTTGACTCAGCTGGCTTGTGTTGATTTTGTAATTTTTTGTAGTAAGAATAAGCTTACCTGTAGAACTATAAATTTGCACCGTTAAATCTTGAATTTTAGGATTTACTGATATGCTTATATTTTCCGTGGCCGGATTTGGGTAAATGTTGATGTTTAACAAATCATATTCTTTTATGACTGAGGTTAAATCAATAGGACTTTCCCAAACACCTCTTCCATATGTGGCAGCACTTATTGTACCTTTTCCATAATGAATTTCCAGCTCTCTTACAATGACATTAGGCAGCCCATTCATAAACGGACTCCAGTTATTTACATCGTCATTTTTATAATATACACCAACATCAGTTCCTACAAATATCGTGTTATTTGAGGATTCTTGATGAACTATACAATTAACAGGTAAATTGGGAAGACCACTATTAGTAATATTTTGCCAAGTTGCCCCCATATCTTTGGATTCATAAATTTTATGATCAGAATTATAACCGGAAAAAGTTACCCATAAATGATTTGGATTAGAGTGTGAGACAGCAATATCCGTTATACTATAATTAGGAAGTCCCTGCTTAATATTAACCCAATTTCCACCAGCATCATCACTCACTTTTATTCTAGTATATGAAGCAGCATAAATATAATCTTCATTTGAAGGCGCTAATGCGATAACCCTTAATGCTTGTCCACCACTTACATTATAAGAAACAGAATCCCAAAAAGCACCCGCCGATATAGATCTATAAACCTCATCATAACCCGCAACAATTAAATTATTATTATTTGGATGCATTTTATAAGGAGTAACCCAAGCGCCCTCGTAATCTACAGGCTTTATATTATTCCAATTACTTCCTCCCGTAGTAGATTTACGCATGCCACCATATTGAAATTCTGCATAGATAATATTTTCATTGTAATGATCTATCATGCACTCCATTCCATCTCCCCCCATTATCGCGTCCCAGGTGTTTCCAGTTAGCATTTCGGTTCCATTATCTTGTGCCCCAGCAACTAATCTATTACCATTAGACCTAGATAAACCCAGTTTATAAAACTGTGATATTTCAAGCCCATCACTTATATCTACCCACTTATTCATGTTTTTAGAATATTCGTAAATACCCCCATCATTTCCAGCATACGCAATATCGTTTAAAGGATTGAATTCCAGTGCGTGTTGGTCAACATGCATATAAGAGTACAGTTGTTGATTATTACCACTATTTGCATCTATATTCCAGCTGACACCACCATCATTGGACTTCCATATGTTAATTCCGCCCACATAAACTAAATTTTCATCAACTGTAGAAACCCCCAAGCTCAAATCGTACCAAGATTGCCCACCTGTACTTGTTCCATCAACATCTCTACCCAAAATGTTTGGAGAATTTGATTGTAAGGTCCAGCTGTCACCACTATTGGATGATTTGTATAAACCATGGAAGCTATCATCTGTCGCAGAATATAAAGCATAAATAACATTAGGATTTGCAGGAGTAACAGCAAGCAATGGCCTATCTTTGCCTGAAGAAGCCACACCAGAATTTATTATATTCCATGTTGCACCCCCGTTTTTTGATCTGTACACATCAGAACCACCATTTGATTGTTTTGCCGCATATATCACATATGGATTTCCAGGTTTAAATTCAATATCTCTCCATCTTCCAACAAGCCCTACGCTAGACCAGTTACTTCCAGCATCAATACTTAGCATAATATTTGTGTTTGTTACTGCAAAAACACTATCTGGATGATTTGGATTAATTATTACTTTATTTGCCCTTTGTTCGTTATCTACAAAATAGCTCAAACCGGTAGTATTCCAAGAAACACCTTTATCATTTGACTTTAGAACACCAATACTATAGGTGTCAGACGCATTTGCATCTCCAGTAACAATATACATAATGTTATTATCTAGAGGATTAATCGCTATAGAAGACACTCCAATCACGGGCAAATCATCAGTTGTTGTAGACCAGGTTATACCCCCATCTTCAGTTTTCCACAGCCCTCCAGAAGGAGAACCAACCCAGATAATATCAGCATTTATAGGATCGAATGCAATGCAGTTAATCCTACCATTACCTCTTTTTTTACCATTTGATAATATTATAGGCGTGTTAATTGGTCCTTTTGAAACCCAATTTGCATTATCGTTATTATTTTTTTTCTTTTTTTCTTTTAGCCATTCAATATATAAAGAATTGGCATTAAATATAGAATCATTTATGGTTCGTTGTAACAAAAAATCTAATTCTCTAGCGTATGGATTATAACCAAC
>CEUK01050180.1_pt1 | contig 19680 bp, 14 predicted proteins | sample 356451 | NCBI WGS metagenome assembly CEUK01 (sample SAMEA2622843, study PRJEB7988) | marine metagenome | isolation source: saline water (ENVO:00002010), including
GCATATCATTACGGAGTCAATGTCGGGGAGTAATGCATTGAATGGTGCGCATTCAAATTGTTCCCATTCTTCTTTTGAACGATTTACAGTAGGCAATTTTTCATGGGCATCACATTCTGCAAAAGTATATCCAGGAAAATGTTTAGCACATGATAATATCCCCTCTAATTTCATTGCATGATTGAATGCTGATGCATTATTTATTACTTCTTTTGTTGATTCGCCATAGCATCTTCCTTGCAGAGAATTTAACGAATCATATTCAGATTTTACATCTAGGACTGGACAGAGGTTGAGGTTAAAGCCATAAATTCTTAAGATACTACCCGTTAATCTTCCATGTTTTTCAATTAATTTGATGTCTTTTTTTAGTGCTAGTTCTGTTGCGCTGGGAGGTTCGTTACCAATTAACCTTAGTCTTGAAACACGGCCTCCTTCTTGATCAATTGTTATAATAGGTTCGATGTTGCATAAGTCCCTAATGTCATCGATAAGTTTTCTTAATTGAGTAGGGGATTTAATGTTTCGACCAAAGAGAATTATGCCGCCAGGTTTGACTTTTTTAAGGATAGTTGCAGTCTCATCATCAACATGGGTTCCTGGTATCCCCATAAGTATAAGTTGACCTACGTCATCGGCATTCATGAGCTTAATTTAAATTAGAATTGTACTTTTTTACCATGAAATTAATCTTTATCACGATCTTTAGTTACTTTGTTGTCATAAATTTTTATTTGTTTTCCGCCGTAAACAACAAAAAAATTAGTTTGGGAATTGATGTCCTTGAAAGTGATGGTTTCACAGCGCTGAAAGGTAAAAGAGTTGGTTTGATTACGAATCAGACTGGCGTTAATTCCAATGGGTTTAAAACTCGAACCATTTTATTTAATTCTGAACATGTTAATTTGGTTTCTTTATTTACTCCTGAGCATGGATTAGATGGTGATGAGTTGGCTGGTAAATGGGTTTCTTCAAGGGTTGATAGCTTAACAGGGTTAAAAGCATTTTCACTTTATGGAAAAACACGAAAACCTGACCCTGTGATGTTAAATGGAATTGATGTTTTGGTTTTTGATATTCAAGACGTTGGAGTGAGGTGTTACACATATATTAGCACCATGATCCTTTGTATGGAAGCTGCAGCTGAGAAGGGAATAGATTTTATAGTCCTTGATAGACCAAATCCGGTTACTGGTAATTATATTGAAGGGCCACCAATAATAAAAAAATGGCAATCATTTGTAGGTCAGTTGTCTATACCTTTCAGGCATGGCTTGACTGTTGGTGAAATTGCTAAAATGGCAATCGGTGAGAATTGGCTTAAAGCGAATCCTAAGCTTAAGGTCATCAAGATGAAGGGGTGGAGTAGAGTAATGGACTGGAATGATACTGGCCTTAATTGGATTCAGACATCGCCAAACATTCCTCGTGCGGAGTCTTGCTATTACTATTTACTAAGCTGCATACCTCAGCATGTAAAAGGTGTTTATGCAGGAACTGGTGGAAGCTTTCCATTTGAACATATTTCTACCAGTGGAGTTAGTAGTGATGAATTAGTTGATCAATTGGATGCGTTTAGAATTAATGGCTTAAAATACAAGCCTTACAAAGATGAGAAATATCCAATGCGGGGTGGAATAAAATTAATAATTGATGATAATTACAAGGGTGAATTGGTGAAGACTGGGTTAATAATTCTTAAAGAAATATTAGATCAAGCTGAGAAGAAAGATGTTGATTTAATCTCCTCGAAAAAAGGGAGTTCTAATAATTTATTATATAAAGTTTATGGCTCTGACTTTATTGGGAATAATAATTTTCGAAAATTAGAAATTGGGAAAATCATCAAAAGTTGGCAGCCCTTCTTGAATGAATTTAAAGACTCAAGAAAGAATTATCTTCTATATAGGTAAAGCGTTCTGGTTGATAGTCAGTCTTATTATTATCTAAAGTGTGTTAAGCTTTTAGTTGCTCTATTCAATAAACAGTAGAAATTATAGAAGCTTTTTATGTTACAAAATAAATTGATAGAGGGTGAGGAGTTAGCTATTGCTGTTGCAAAACATGCTTTTGAGAACAAGGCAAAAAAAATTGAAGTTCTTAATCTCAAAGGCATATCGACAATTGCTGATTATTTTGTTATATGTAATGTGGCTTCAATTCCACAACTTAAAGCGCTTCGTCGCGATGTTGATAAAGATATCAAATCAATTTATTCAGTTTCTCCTAGAGCCATCGAGGGTTCTCCGGAAAGCTTATGGTTAATAATAGATTATATTGATGTGATATTTCATATCTTTCATGATGACTTGAGGCCAACTTATTCTTTGGAAGATTTGTGGTCAGATGCTAGTAAATTAGAGCTAGCTTTCTTAGATGCCGAGTGACTTTAATATGAACATTGAAGTCATAAATACCGGTTCGGAATTGCTTATTGGACAGGTTGTTAATACAAATGTCGGTCATATTGGTCAGCGGTTATCATCAATCGGTTTATCTATCAATAGACAAATTTCAGTTCCTGATGGTGATGTTATAAAAAATGTTTTAGCTGAATCAATTGATAGATCAGACATTGTTATAGTTACTGGTGGTTTGGGGCCTACCCATGATGATGTATCTAAAGAAATGCTGGCTGAATTGCTTAATTTAGAATTATATGAGGATGATCTAATCGTTGAAAAAATTAGAAACAGAATTGAATCTAATGGAACAAAAATGCGCCAAATTAACACCAAGCAAGCCCTTGTTCCAACGGGTGGTATCCCTTTGGCGAATGACAATGGAACAGCGCCAGGTATTTATTTAAACACAAACTATAAAAATAAAGAGGTTCATATATTTTTATTACCTGGTCCGCCAAAGGAGTTGTTACCGATTTATGACAATAGCGTTGAGCCAATTTTGAAATCTTTGCTAAATAAATCCTCTTTAAAAGTTCCTTCATGTATTAATCTATTCTTTTCAGGCTTAGGTGAATCGGAATTAGCCACTCGCGTTACTAAAATCACTTCCAATATTAATAATAATGTTGAATTTGGATATTGCCTCAAACCAGGTGGCATCATTCTGAGATGTATAGGTGATGAATCTGTTGTCACTGAAATTTCTAATAAAATTATTAAGGAATTGGAAATGTATTATCTTGGAGATGGGATAGATTCCTTGCCGCTTAGTGTAGTTCATGCCTTATCTAAAAAGGATAGAACCTTGGCAGTTGCTGAATCATGCACGGGTGGTTATTTAACAAGTTTACTTACAGACGTCCCAGGTTCATCCGATGTCTTTAATGTTGGTTATATCACATATTCGAATCATTTTAAAAAGGAACTGCTAAATGTATCATCAGATTTATTGAACAATCATGGTGCGGTTAGTGCTGAAGTTGCAACTGCAATGGCTGAGGGCTGCTTGAATCAATCAAATGCTAGCTATGCTTTAGCCATAACTGGTATTGCAGGACCAGGTGGCGGGAGTATGGATAAACCTGTAGGAACAGTTTATATTTCTCTTGCTTCAAAGTTTAATGAAACACTTGTTGAAAAAAAAATTTATCAAACTAGTAGATTGTTATTTAAGGAAAAAGTCGCAATGTATGCTTTAAATTTAGTTAGAGAAAGTTTGTTATCTAGTTAATTGAGTCTCTATATGTAATGCATCTGGAATTTAGAAATTATTGCATTTCCAGGGTGAATTTCTTAATAGAAATCACTTTATGCATAACAGCAATTTTATCTATTGAATTAAATGCAGATGTCAAATTACCCAAAGGGTTGGGTCCGCTTGCTATCGAATCATCTTATTCTGTCGTCAAGGGTGCTTCGATTGATATTAATTTAATGGCCTCATCAAAACAAAGTGGAAAGGTCTATGAATATACAATATTTGAGAAGCCAAAATACGGAACATTATTAACAGAAAACAATAAAATCGTAGAGGAAGGATCCGTTTTGGGTGTCGGTAAAATAATTAAAATTAAATATATTGCAGATTTTAAGAACGATATAAAGGAAGATGTCTTCACCTTCAGGGCAAGATTGCGAGGAGGGAAATATTCTTCGCCTTCACCCATAAAGATTTTTATAATCAAAGAGCCAATAAATTTTTCAGTTATTGATTATATCTCCTTTGGAAATCTTCGTGTTAATGAAAGTTCATCCAAAGAATTGATCATTACCAATGAATCTAATGAGGGTGTTAATTTAGAGCTTTCAGGTTTAAAAAAATTCTACATAGAGGGAAATTTAAATACAATAGTTATCCCTGCAAAGAGTAAGAAGGCTATCAAGATTTCTTATAAAGCCAGCTTATTCACCGGTTTGCTAAAAGAGGACCTCATTCTCAAAGCTGGTAAAATGACAAAATACGTAAAGCTAAGGGGTAATGTCCTCCCACCATTTGATATAGATAAGAAATTTATTAAGTTAAAAAATGATCAATTATTTAGAAAATCAAAAGTAATTTTAAAGAACAATTACAGTGAGCCTATTGAAATAACTGCTAATCATAGTAATCACTCAAACTTAATATACAAAGATAAGACAACGCTAGATAGCAATGGTCAAATTGACTTTGAAATAAAAGTTCATGAACAGTACTTGGGAAAAATTGATTCGCCTATCACATTTCGATATGGTGAATACAGCATAAGTGTTGATGTAAACGGAGAACCCTTGCCGGCAAAGATTAAAATAAATGATAACGTTCAAATTGTTTCAGTTCGCGGTAAGGTTGGAGATAATTTAAATGCTACAATACCTATTATTAATATAGGTGGTGAAGCGGTTGATCTTGAATTTAAATTAACCGATTCCAAGGTTTTGAAAAATTATCCATCAAATTTAATTCGACTAATTCCTGGCTCAAAACATCAATTAGAACTTTCCTATCAAGCAAATGTAGCTGGGACTAAGTATGACAACGTTCAATTTACATGGCCATCAGGAGAGGCTTCTCTTCAGGTTAAATATCAAATTGATCCGGAGAAAGAATCTACTCAATCTAAAAATTTTAGTAATAGAAATATTGAGAAGGTTCAAAATAAAATCCTCGAAACTGATATACTTCCTGTAATCGAGAAGGAGCGAAATACTAATGTAGATTTATCAATCGTTGAGAACCTTTCGTTGGTTAATAGTGGGAAAAAGTCAATTTTAATTTCATGGACAAATGATTCTTCTCCGGAAGTCGATTACATTGTAGAAACAAAAGTACATCGATTGAATAGAGAGGATAAAACGATGCAATTCCATTGGGTAGAGTTAGATGATAACTATGCAACAATAACCAAAAACGATTCAGGAGGTGAGGCTGTTATAACAGGACTTAATCCGGGCGGCCGATATACATTTAGGGTTCTTGCAAAAGGTTCAGATGGTAGCTTCTCAGTTCCTTCTGAATCTGCTCAGTTTTTAACCAAAAATAAGTTTAATTTGACTAGAAGCTTTTTTGTAAATGGACTGGGTTTACTAGGTGGATTGTTTTTACTTTTTTATTTTAGTTTTAAGTTTTTTAGAGAACGATTTGGTTAACGCCGTTTGTTTTTTCCTCTTGCTTCTCGTTCTCTGAAAATAAATCTGATTGGGATGCCTGTATATGAAGATTTCTCACGAATTCTATTTTCTAAATATCTTTCGTAATTTGCAGGAAGGAGACTTTTCTTATTACAAAATAATATAAAATTTGCTTCTGGAATAGCCCTTGATGAAAGACTGTCTTTTGACATCGTGGCATACAGAAGTTTAAATCTTTTTCCTCCTTTTCCTGAAGGGGGGGGGTGAGCAATTAGTGAATCCTGTAATAATCTATTTAATGCACCAGTATTAAGGTTTTGTGAGGAAGATTTTCTGATTTGCTCAATTGCAAAAAACAACCTTCTAATTGATTCACCAGTCTTTGCAGAGGTGGCTACAATAGGAGCGTAAGGAAGAAAAAATAATTTTTCATCTATATCATCACTAATTAAATTTAACCTGTCACTTTTTGAAGCTGTGGGATGATAAAGATCAAATTTATTAGCAACTATTATACATGGAGAACCAGCACTGTTAATTAAATTGGCAATTTTCCTATCTTGTGATGTCGGTCCCTGTGCAGCATCAACTACAAGAGCACAAATGTCAGCTCTTTTGATGCTCGACTTAGTTCTCATTCCGCTAAATACCTCAACTGAAGTATTTTGTTTATTTCGAGAGCGTAAACCAGCAGTATCAATTAATGTATAGTCAATTCCTCCATGAGAAAACGGAACATCAACTGCGTCTCTAGTTGTACCTGCAATATCACTAACTATGGTTCGATTGTCGTTTAATAAAGCATTTATAATTGAAGATTTCCCAACGTTTGGACGTCCAACAAGCGCAATATTTAATTTCAAATTTTTACTGCTCGTGGTGGCTTCACTATCGGGTAATTTACTACTGATAGTATCTGCTAACTCTTTGATTCCAAAATTATGGGCAGCACTTGTTGGGAAAATGTGATTAAATCCCATTGAGGAAAAGTCATCTGTTAATGTGATTTTTGATTCTTCATCAATTTTATTAACGATAAGAAAAATATCCTTTTCAGCTTTTCGCAATTCAGAGGCAATTTCTTGATCAACAGGGGTTTGTCCTTCTGTACCGTCAACAACGAATAAAATTAGCTCAGCTGATTCTAGTGCTATTTCTACTTCTTGCTTAATAATTGTATTAAAGGAGTCATCAGGATTCGATCCTATACCTCCAGTGTCTATTAATGTAAATGGTGCTCCAGATAGATTGCATGATGCTATAATTCTATCTCTTGTTACACCAGGTTCATCATGGACAATTGAAATTCTTTTTCCTGCTAATCTATTGAATAATGCGGATTTCCCAACATTAGGTCTACCAACAATGGCGATTGTTCTATTATTTGTTGGATGAGGCATCGTGTGTTGATGGTAATTGTATAAGTCCGTTATGGATATACATTATCGCTGACCAGATAGCAAAAAAACTTGTCAATAATGATAATGAAAAACAGAAAGAAACTGATTCTAGAGTTAAAGAACAGTAAACCATTAATATTTGAAGAAAAGTTGCAATTTTACCAGTCCAATGGTGTTTTATCGTGATGTCTCCGGAAATGATTCCTATAGAGATTGCTCCCGAAATTTGTATGGATTCTCTCGCAACGATCAAAGTCGTATAATAGATTGGCAGCGGGTTTCCGCAATCAACATAAGTTAACACCAAAGTCGTTGAAATTATTAGGATTTTGTCTGCAATTGGATCGAGAAATGAACCCAATCTAGTTATTAAATTAAATTTTCTCGATAAATAACCATCTACAATATCAGAAATAATTGCTATGGAAAATAGAGTTAATATCCAAAATGTGTGTGATGATTTTAAACCAAATTCTTGAATCTTTTCATGATGAATTAAAATAAGAAAAATGATTATTGGCGTAAGGATAATCCTTATAAATGTAATTTTTGTAGGTAAGCTTATCATTACAAGGATTAACAATTTAACAATATCAGAAATATAAAGTGAATTAAAGTAGCGAACTCGACTAATTAATTAATGATACAATGGGTTCTAGTAAATATAAAGGTAGCGGTTTAAAAGGTTTACGTAATCTAAACTCGGTTAAAGATGTCGGATCATTGCTTCGGCAACTAAATATTTCACCTGTTAAGGCTTTGGGGCAGAACTTTCTTAGAGACGATGGCGAATCACAATCTATTGTGGAATCATTAAATTGTAATGGGGATGATATTGTTATTGAAATTGGACCAGGATTAGGCGCTTTGACTCAATATCTATTTGGAAAAGTAAAGAAACTTATATTAATCGAATTTGATAAAAATATTGCAGAATTACTTACTGAAATTTTTTATGGCTATGATGATGTCGAAGTTATTAATGAAGATGCTGTAAAATTTGATCTCACTCCTTTTTTTCAATTTGGAGGGGTAAAGGTTATTGGTAATCTTCCTTATTCTTCGGGCAGCGAAATTTTAAGAAACTTCTTAACGTTTCCGACCCCAGTAACAAATGCTGTGTTTATGTTGCAAAAAGAAGTTGCTGAAAGGTATTCAGCAATTCCAAGAACCAAATCATATGGTATTAATACGGTACTTATTGGTAGTAGATGGGATGTTGAAAAATTAAATGAAGTGTCATCGGAGCCTTTTTTTCCACCACCTAAAATTAAATCATTGGTTATACGGCTAGAGTTAAAAAAAGATGGTTATTATAAACCTTTTAATGAACGAGTTTTAAAACGAGTTTTAACTTGCGGCTTTAAAGAAAGACGTAAACAAATGAAGAAGCGAATGCCTCTTCGTGGTCTAAAATGGGAGGAATTGTGTTCGGAAGTAGATATCAGTATACAATCTCGAGCTGAGGAATTGAGTATCCAACAATGGATTGAGGTCGCAAGATTATTGGATGAAAACCCTCTAAGAAATATTCCTCAGAGAGATACAGAGATTTTCGATGTTGTCGATAACAATGACAATATCATTAATCAAGCGGACAGAGGTACAATTCACAAAGAAGATTTGTTGCATAGAGCGGTACACGTCTTTGTTTTCAATCGTTTTGGGAAGTTGTTTCTTCAGAAAAGATCATTATATAAAGATAGCTCACCTGGACTATGGGATTCCAGTTGTTCAGGACATCTAGATTCTGGTGAAAATTACGAATCGGCTTCTGAGCGTGAGTTAAAAGAGGAATTAGGTGTTAAATCCAGAATTGAATTTATCACAAAGCTTATGCCATCAGTAAATACAGGTTGGGAATTTATAGGTTTGTACTCCTGTTCTCACAATGGTCCATTTAATTTTCCATACAGTGAAATTGAAACTGGTGGGTTCTTTGATCTAGAGACAATATCCCATTGGATTAAATGTAGACCTGAGGACTTTGCACCAGGTTTTATAGAGTGCTTTAAAGTCTATAAAGAAATAAAATGAATTTTAAAAATTATTCAATATTTTCAATCCAGCCTGCTTCAATCAGTGAGTCTCTATAAACTTGATTGATTTCAGGTTTGTAGATTTTATTTGCGGCAATCAACCATGAATTGGCTTCATTAGTGTCATCTTTATGAAATTCAATAGCGGCATTCCCATAATAAAACACGGGCACATCATCAAGGAAGTCATAATTTTTGAGGGCTAGTTTGGCTGCTTCAATGTTGTTTTGCTTTAAGTGACAAATGAGAATTTTGTATCTAACTAAAGATGTGGTTGTTGTTGGTAGTTCTTTATGGTCAGAAAGAAATTTCTTAAACCCTTTTTCGGCTAAGCTGTATTGTTTTTTGACGAATAGCATTTCGTTTAGGTTGAATTTCGTCATTACACCTTTAGGATCAAGCTCAAGTGCTTTCTTAAATGATAATTGAGCCTGATCAAAGTCTCTTATTTTTGTGTATGCAGCACCCTTTAGATTAAATAATGGGGCATAATCGTTGACGATATTTTCGGCGGAAATAATTTTCTCTAAAGCTTCTTGAACTCTAATTCCTGTAACAAGTTGTGCGGCTTCTCGTAATAAAAGTATCAATTCATTTTTCTTACTGTCATCTAAAGAAGAGAATTCTTTGGCCTGATTTGTTTGAGCTGAAGCATTCTGTGAAAAAAGAATTATAGTCGAAAGTATGATGAATATCTTAAAATTAACTATTCGAACGAAGTGAAAATTTAAAAGTGACATTATCTAAATCTGTGTTGGGATAACAGATAAGTCAATATCGGTGTAGATTTCTTGCGAAAAGAAATTATTTTATTAATTTTTGTCGATGATTGTTTCTGGAGTGGTGTTTAAATTTGAACTATTTCTCTCAAAATTTATAACCTTTCCTTGATCCAAGCTCTCTGAGAGCCACTTAAACATTTTCTCAATTTCAGAATTTGAATTTCTAAGTTTACTTACTTGTTCCCATGCAAGTTCATTTCTTGGTCGGGATTCAGTGATTTTCTGATAATTAATCAATCTAAAGAGACCCTCAATTTCACGCTCTGAAAAATGTTGAATAGCTCCGGGTTCAGGCAAGTCATCAAGTGTCTCATTGTCTAGACCATAACTTGTAATCCCAATCCCGAATTCTTGTCCTAAATTTCTCAATTCATTAACTATATCTGTATCTTGAATGGGTGAAGCAATCACTAGTTCGCCAAAGTGAGCCCATCTAGAATTACTCAAGCATTGGAAAAAATCTTCTCTGTATGAATCATCCTGAATTTCAAGTTTCATTTTCATACTTCTCAAAGTGAAAGGTTGTGAGCCAAAGCTTTTTTGAAGTTGTAGCATGTCAGTATCTAGTTCTAGACGAGATGAATTGAATCCAGTTTTCCAGGTAACAGAAATTAAATCAGGGTATTTCCATAGATCTTCGTAATCGGCTTCTTCACCAAAAGTATTTTCCAAATTAAAAGGAAACTTTCCTTCGACTTTTAGGCATTGAGCCACAATTGCTCTAAATTTATTTGCTCTCAGTAGCGCCTCGTTAGAAGTAGTATAACCAAAGACATCGCCAAAGGTTGCTTGGCTCGGGGATATCATGTGTCTGGCACTCTTCATCGTGTTTAGAGTGTTGGTTCTTAAATAATAACCCTGACCATGTTCAACTTTTGCAATTGGTGAGCTTGGGTCACATGACATAATCGAGAAGTGATATCTCAGCGTCGCGTCGCTATATTTTTGATCTAGTTTGAGTTTAACGAGCTCAATTAATTCAGTTCCCTTAATAGCATTCTTTGGGGCTGATGGTAATATCTCTGGAAGGATTTTACGTAGATGCTCTCGCAGACTCATTTTGATTTTATAGTTTGTATTATTTTGGACTAAAAGGGGATTTAAATTATAATTTTTACACTGCTCTAAATATAAGGTCCATATCCAAACGCATTTAAATTTTATTAATCGTAATGTTAAGTTGTTGACTTAATATTTAATTTTTCCTAGTTCGGCAAATAAATATATTATTTTTGAATTATTTTGCTTAAACCTGCGTCATATTTATAGAATTTAAGTAAATATCCCATAACAGATGAAATTGATTCATTTACTAACATATCTTTTTGCTTTAATGCCACTAACAGCTCAAGAGGTCGTTCCTCAAAGTGAAAATTCAAATCAAGCTAGTAAAATTTTATCTCAGGTAAGATATGCCTATCCTCAAAAAACATTAAATTTTAGAGGTGAAATCAGACCCAGAAGAATTGGATTCAAAATGATTCCATTAAATCTATCTTTTAATTCTCAATTAATTAAATTTGAGTTTTTTAAGGAAAATAATTCGAAAAAAGAAATTGATGAAACTATAAGTCTCGATTTTAGCGATGATAAGATCAATGTAGTCAGATCATTCGAATCACTTAGCAAAGAAATCAAAAATGATGATCTAAGTGATAGTATTCGAGGAACTGATATTTCCTATGATGATATAGTAATGCGATTCTTGGACTGGCCAGATCCAGTCCTTTTGAAAATTGAAAAGGCCAAAGGGGGTAAAGCTTGGAAAATTCGATGTGCTAATCCGAACAAGACTCAGCTTTATTCAATTGTAGATGTCTGGGTTTCTCAAAGAAGCGGAGCAATTGTAAGAATGAACGCTTATAATCAAAAACGTAGAATTATTAAAAGTTTTGAAGTTGATAGTATTCAACAAATTAAAGGGGATTGGTTTGTTGAAACTATGATAGTAAGGACATATCCAGATGATGCTAAATCAAAGCCTACTAGCAGTTTTCTTAAATTAGTGCCTAAAAAGTGACATTAACTTTTTTGTAATCTTTTAACTTTTACTCTTGCCGAGCATTAGATGTTTGTTAAAGAATAAAATTTAAAACATATATCAATTATTATGAGTAAAATTATCCCTTTAATTAGTTCAGGTATCGCAGGCCCAATTGGAGTCCTACATTTGCCCAGATTGTGGCAAAAAGTTTCTTTAGATAAAGCCGGCAAATTACATGATGATTACCCTGCTATTGGTGCAGGATATGATCAAATGGTCCTAGATGGAATTGGAATCGATAAGGAAGCTTTTTCAAGCTTTATGGAAAGTAAGCCAACATACCCACAATTAGAAAAATGGGTATTAGATCAAAAAGGAGGCTCACTTGATGCTGATTCTGTAAAAGCTCTCAACGATAGTATTATTGGATACAATCATGATGACGATACACGTAAGAGTATTTTAGGCGCCAGTGGTATTGAAGATGATGGTTCTATCCTTGATGCAATTAATCTGAACAACTTGGAAGATTGGTGTGATTTTCATGCTCAAGAAATCGCATAATATTTCAATTAATTATTAAAACCTTTAAAAACCTGACGTGTTAATACGTCAGGTTTTTTTGTTTTAAATGAACTAGTCAATTATCTAGAATGAGAGTTATGAATTTTAAATATTCATTTTTTCTTATTTATTTTTTACTTATTTCTTTTTCTCTTGGAGATAAAATACAACTTGAACTGCGTGATCGAGTTAAGGAGTCGGATGGTTTTATTGTCCGCGTCACAGATCAAGATTGGGATGTGAAAAATACGGCAGTGTTAATATGTGACATGTGGGATTCTCACCATTGCTACAATGCAGTTAAAAGAGCTGAGCAACTTGCACCAAGAATTAATCGGCTTGTAAACGTAATGAGAAATAAAGGTGCCGTTATTATACATGCTCCATCATCATGCATGAATTTTTACAAAGATACCCCAGCAAGAAAAAGAGCTATTAATTTACCTGATTCAGACTCTCTTCCTGAGGGTATTACTAATTGGTTGCATTGGATAAATGAGGAAGAGGAAAAAGCAGGGTATCCAATTGATCACTCTGATGGTGGTGAAGATGATGATCCAGATGATCATGCAAAATGGGAACGAAAATTAATAGATCAAGGGAGAAATCCTAACTCTCCATGGATGAGGCAAATTGAGTCAATTGATATTGATCAGTCAATTGATTATATAACAGATAGTGGTGTTGAAAATTGGAACATTTTAGATTCCCATAAAATACAAAATGTATTACTCGTTGGAGTTCATACAAATATGTGTGTTTTAGGCAGGCCATTTGGTCTAAGGCAACTAGCCAAAAATGGGAAAAATGTTGTGTTGGTAAGGGATTTAACTGACACAATGTACAATCCAAAAATGGAACCCAAGGTTAGTCATTTTACGGGTACTGACTTTGTTGTTAATCATATTGAGAAGTATGTTTGTCCCACTGTGAAGAGTTCGCAGATCATAGATGGAAGTTCATTTAAATTTAAAAATGATAAAAGACCAAAGATTCTTTTTTTGATAGGAGAAAGGGAATACTTAACGTCAAAAACTTTGCCAAAGTATGCAGATGCTAACTTATTGAAAAAATATAGAGTAGAGTATCTGTTTGCAGCCGATGGTCAAAGTGACTTTGGTGATATTCAAAGTGAAATATCTGATGCGGATCTTCTGTTTCTCAGTGTACGAAGACGAGCCCTTTCAGATAAAGATATGTTGAGCATTAGGGACTTTATTATTAAAGGAAAGCCCGTTGTTGGAATTCGTACATCTAACCACGCGTTTTCTTTAAGAGGTAAATCCCCGGCTATTGGGTACAATGTATGGGAAGAATTCGATCAGCAGGTATTCGGAGGAAATTACACGAATCATTATGGTAATAAAATCTTGGCAATTGCTGAAGTTAATCCAATTGAACATCCTGTATTAGAGGGTTTACAACGCAAGCAATTTGATACTGGTGGATCACTCTATAAGGTCCTTCCTCTAAAGAAATCAACCACTGTATTGCTCAATGGTAAAGCTCCAGAGATTAATGTAAATCAACCCTTGGCATGGACAAATAAAAATGATTTTGGAGGTCACAGCTTTTATACCTCACTGGGTCATATAAAAGATTTTGAGAATAAAGAATTTGTCAAAATGTTAAATAATGCTGTCGATTGGCTCATTAACGGATCTCCTAAATTAGAACATTTAGATAAAAAAGAAAGAATACATGAGGAGGTTGATGGTGCATTAAGTCCAGAGAATTCTCGATCACTAATAAAGGTTAGAGATGATCTCGAAATTGATTTAGTTCTAAGCGAACCTATAATTAAACAGCCTTTACATATGAGCTTCGATCATAAAGGGCGATTGTGGGTTGTTCAATATTCTCAGTATCCTGATCCTGCTGGGCTGAAGCGTTTAAGTAGGGATAAGGTTTGGAGGGTTTCATATGATAGAATGCCCCCGCCGCCTCCACATAAACCTGATTCAATCTACCGTGGTGCTGATAAGATTTCTATTCATGAAGATACCAATGGAGATGGTATTTATAATAAGCATAAAATTTTTGCTGATGGTTTGAATATGGCAACAAGTGTGGCCCATGATGGAAGAGGTGTGTGGGTAACAAACCCGCCATATTTGTTATATTATAAGGACGAGGATGGAGATGATATACCAGATTCAAAGCCAACAGTTCATTTGCAGGGATTCGGTCTTGAAGACTCGCATTCAATTGCGAATAGCCTTGTATTAGGTTTAGATGGATGGGTTTATGGAGCTCAGGGTAGTACCATTAGTGCATCAATAGTTACTAAACTTTCCTCTGAAAAAGTAAATCCAATAAATTCAATGGGACAGAATATTTGGAGATACAACCCTCAGAAAATAGTTTATGAAATTTTTGCTGAAGGCGGTGGCAATGCATTTGGTTTGGAGATTGATTCTAGGGCCCGGGTTTACTCAGGTCATAATGGAGGTAATACGCGAGGTTTTCACTATATAAAGGGAGCCTACTATCAAAAAAGTTGGGGCAAGCATGGATCCCTAACAAATGAATTTGCATATGGTTTTTTCCCGGCGATGGCAAATGCACAAGTCGAGAGATTTACTCATCAATTTATAATATACGAGGATCATGTCTTGCCTGAGAGATTTCATGGAAAATTACTCGGTGTTGATGTTTTGCATAATAATGTAGTTATGAGTGAGATAATTCCATCGGGATCTACCTTCAAAACTAAGGATATAGAAAGGTTTATAAAATCCGATGATCCATGGTTTAGGCCAGTAATGATCACTGATGCACCGGATGGATCAGTATATATTGCAGACTGGTATGACAAACAGGTTAATCATTATAGGAATCATGAAGGGCAAATGGATAAAAAATTGGGAAGAATATATAGGGTTCGCAACAAAGATTTTGATTTCAATAAGAAAATTGATTTTACCAAATTAGATCAGTCTGAATTATTAGATCAATTGAATTCTAATTCTCGTTTAAATAGACGAACTGCTTTTCATCAGTTGAAACTTCGCTTTGGATTTGATGACTTAACAGTTGATTGGAAAGGTAATCCAAAAAATGCGACGCAGGTTAATTATCTTATAAATTCAGGATTAAAGATTAACCTAAAGCAAATAAATGACCCAGGAGTTAAAGGGTACGCTATTAGATTGCTATCAGAAAACTCTGGTTCAAATGAATACTTTGATCAATTTAATAAGATTTCTTTAAATGAAAATAATAAAGAAGTCATATCCCAATTAATATCATCTTTGCAACAGATAGAATTTATTAATAGGACTAAATTAATCACAAACTTATTGTTAAGGGATGATCTTAGATTAGATCCTTGTATTCCTTTGCAATTGTGGTGGGCGTTAGAGGCTATGGTTTCAAATGATGATTCATTTCTTAGAGAAATCTTTTCTCGTCGTAATATCTGGGTGTCACGACTTGTACATGAGGAAATTCTAGAAAGACTAATGAGAAGGTTTGCGGCTGAAGAGACTGTTGAAGGATACGATATGTGTGAGTTTTTGCTTAAGAATGCTCCAACTGATGATGCAAAAGTTAAACTCATTAACGGTTTTTTGAAAGGGGGGAAGTTAGCTCATTACAGTTCATTATCTAAGGGCTTAATAATTGCATTAGAGAATAATAAAAAACTTTTACCTTTAGAGTTGCGATTAAGGGTGTCTCAGGAAGAGGCGATTGATGAATCAATTTTATATATAAAGAATAAAAATACCAGTATAGATGATGTCGCCAAAGTGCTATTAGCATTATCCCTGATAAAGAGTGATAAAGTTTATGATTTTTTATTTAATTATATAGAGACCCCAAAAGATGAAAAAATCGAAATCGCTTTGATGTCATCTCTGAATAAATTTGCTTACAAAGAGGAAGTTCATAGGAAATTATTTAAAAAGTTAACTACTGCCAACCAATCAGTTAAAGAAAGTATACTCGAGTTACTTTTAAGTGATTCTAATTCAGCAAATTATTTAATAAGCAAGATTGATGCTGGTGAATTTTCATTGCCATTGAATAATTTTACCCTCATTGAAAAATTAAAAGCGCATAATTCTTCAAAGATAAAAAATTTCCTGGAAAGTCAGAAAATCTCCACGGTTAAAGGGGTTCCTTCTTTACTCGAAAATGAAATTAAAAGAGTAAAAACTATTATTAAGAATGGTGGAGGTAATCCTAAGAAGGGTGAAGCAATTTTCAAAACCCGATGTGCCGGATGTCATAAAATGTTTAATGGGGGTGGTCAAATTGGACCTGATCTTACAAGTTATCAGAAGAATGATCAGGACACCTTACTGATAAGTATAATCGCTCCTGGAGCAGAAATTCGTGAGGGTTATGAGAATGTCATTATAAAAAATAAAGACGGTTTAGTTTTTTCAGGCTTTTTATTAGAGGAAACAAAATCACATACAACATTAAGAGAATTGAGTGGGGCTAGTAAGTTTTTTAGAAACTCAGAAATAAATTCGAAGATTAGTACTGGAGTTTCATTAATGCCTAATGGTTTGCTAAATGGATTGAATGAGGTTCAGTTGAAGAATCTCTTTGCTTATTTAAGAAGCACAACTCCACCTTTTTGAAAATTAATCTGTCTGGTTTCGATGAACCCATACGCTTTGACAAAGTCCTAGCATAAATAGCATCATTAAAATAAATGTTCCGCCATAACTAATAAAAGGTAAAGGAAGTCCTGTTATAGGAACTAACAATACGCACATGCCAACATTCATAAAAACGTGGAAAAATAGAAGCCCAATAAAACCAGCAATAATCATTCTCCCAGTCATATCCTTTGCCGAGTAACTCATATAAATTAAAATTAATAGTAGCGATAGAAATAGAAGCAGTAATATCGCGGACCCTCTAAAGCCATGTCTTTCTGCGATGGTAACAAAAATAAAATCATTGATAGCAACATTGGGTGGGACGAAACCCATTTCTGTCACTAGGCTTGAATTGCTGTTAATTGTATTATTATCATTAACTGAATTGTTTATGGAATCGTTATTCTTGGATTTCCCTAGATATCCTGCAGACCCTATTGCTATCATATTATGTTTAGGCACCCATGCAGCACCTTGTTCATCAACAGGCTTTTCATTAAGCATGTTAAGCCATGTTTCAATTCTTTCTTTCTGATAATTTTTGAGTCCAAAGAAATACAATATTGGCAAAACTATTAATCCAAATTGTATAATAACTATTATGTATCTAAATAATACTCTTCCTATGAGTAATGATGTCATAAAGATTACAATCCACGCCATTGATGAACCAAAATCTGGTTCAAGTAAAATAATCAGACATGGTAATGCTGTTATTGGAGCAGCAATCAGAATTTTGATATAGGATTTGCTAAATATTGGAAATTTCTTTGGAAGTTCACCAAAAATGACAGCAAGAAATAAAATTCCAGATATTATTGCTAGTTGTGAGGGTTGAAAAGTAAGTCCACCAATAGTAATCCAACTTTCTGCTCCTGAAAGTTCGGTGTTAGTTGATAGAAGTAAAATGATAGATGTAATGTATGCCGGCAAAGATCCCCATTTAATCCAATTGTAGTCGATCAATGTTGCACCAAAGAAAAAAATTATACCAATGCATATCCATTTTATTTGATCGTACCATTTAGAATTTAATACAGAGTTTTCAAAATATGCAGTTGCTTCATGTATCGAGTAAACCCCAATAGTTAGAAGAACTGCTGTCACTAATACAAGCAACCAGTTCATCCCGAGAATTTTCAGGAATAGGGGAGTCATTATTTATTTAGTGAGAATATTTGTTATCAATCATTTTCAAATATAAAAGTACTTAGAGGACTTGTTGCAGATCCCTTAAATGAGGTTTCCTGTGACCCAAAGAGGAAATCGGTACGACCATTTTCTATGGACCCTTTGAACGCTTTGGAAATTTGTATAGGATTGGATGAAATGGCTATCGCAGTATTAATTAATACTGCATCCGCTCCTATTTCCATCGCTTCACAGGCATGGCTGGGTTTTCCTATTCCTGCATCAATGATTACTGGGACTGTTGCCTGCTCAATGATGATTTCGATTTGTTTTCTATTTTGAATACCAAGGTTAGACCCGATTGGCGACCCAAGAGGCATCACTGTAGCCGCTCCTACATCTTGAAGACGTTTTGCTAAAAGTGGGTCAGCATTAATATATGGAAGAACAGTGAATCCTTCATCAACTAATGTTTTAGTTGCTTTAAAAGTTTCAACTGGATCCGGCAGTAGGTATTTTGGGTCAGGATGAATTTCTAATTTAATCCATGGTGGGAGTCCTGCTGAGCGTGCTAACCTTGCTAGTCTTACCGCTTCTTCAGCATTATTTGCTCCGCTGGTATTGGCTAATATTAAAAATTTCTTATTATCTATAAAATTAAGAATATCTGCAGATTCATCATCTTCACGATTTAAATTTGCTCTTCTTAAAGAAACAGTGACAATTTCCGTGCCAGAGGCTTCTAATGTGTCTTTCATGATCTCATTTGAGGAAAACTTTCCCGTTCCTAATAGAAGTCTTGAATTGAAAGTTCGATCTGAAATAACTAATGAGTCCACAGTTAAGGTAAATTACATGTTTCTATCAATATACATAGCAAATGTAATTGAATAATAAATTAAATTTCCTTTCTATAAGTCTAAATTGTGCTTTTTTCATATTATAAATGGAAACATTAATCCCTTTTCTTGCGATAATTTCATTTATTATAGGTGCAAGCATTGGGTCATTTCTTAATGTTGTTATTTATCGATTGCCGAGAAGCATTTCAGTCAACAAGCCAAGACGATCATTTTGCCCAAGTTGTAATTACAAGATCCCATTTTATCTGAATATTCCAATTCTTAGTTGGTTGATTTTATTAGGAAAATGTAGAAATTGTTCTTCTAAAGTTTCTATAAGGTACCTGCTTGTTGAATTAATTACTGGAGTATTATTTTTAGTCTGTTGGTTAATTTATGCCTTGCCTCTATCTGGGCAATTTCAAGTTACTTACTATTTAGTATTGCCGGCATGGCTACTTATCTCTTTATTGATCTCGGCATCATTGATTGATTATGAGCATCAAATTATTCCTGATGCCTTAAATATAGTTGGACTGATTGCAGGACTTATTTTCGCAATAATATTTCCATTAATACCCTTTAAGATAATGGGGATTGATTCATTTTTTAATAGCTATGAAATCACTTGGTATAAATCGTTAATAATTTCATTCCTCAGTGGATTGTTTGGATTTCTAATCATATACAGTATCGTTTTTCTTGGTAAAATCGTTTTTGGGCTAAAGGTTTTAAGTAAAAATAAGTCGATTAGATGGAGCATTGTCGAGGGTGAAGAAAATCCAATATTACTTTTTGATGAGCAG
>CEUK01184914.1_pt1 | contig 19662 bp, 20 predicted proteins | sample 356451 | NCBI WGS metagenome assembly CEUK01 (sample SAMEA2622843, study PRJEB7988) | marine metagenome | isolation source: saline water (ENVO:00002010), including
CCACAGTCCTTCCCTTTGAAACCACCGATGTGGTATTTTTTCATCATCTTTCGGCACTGTCTTCTTCAAGGATGACGTCTAACCATTAGCATGGGCGGACGAATACGTGTTCTCTTGTTGTCGACCGTTCTCATGTGTTCCATGCTTGCAGGTTGTTTCGGAGATGATGATTCCGGCGAAAAGAACCTCATCGATCTGGTCGTGCATTACGATGCAACCAATGGAACCATCCAGCAATCCTTTATTGGTGGTTCCCAGATTTCATTCACCGGCGTGACGTTCAGTTTTGATTTTGCTCGGACTACATCGGATTATGGTTTGGAAACCTTCACCCTCGACCCTGGTGATGGCCGTCCAGTAATCAGCATCGATGCCTCCGAATCAGCGAACATCGATGTCGAATACCAAATTCATGGAATGTATACAGTCATTTTAGCAGCAACCGATATCAACGACAACACAGCAAACCAAACGGTCATGCTACGAGTGGAACATTCGATCGAGTGGAGTGAAGCAAATTCAGCGGATCCAGACACCATGGAAATCAACACAACACCGGGAAACGAAGCGTCAAGTCCAAAGCAAGTCATCGTTGATTCTGTTGTTGAAAATCCGAGTATTTTTGGTACACCTGGAAGTCCGGTCACTGTTACTTGGAAACTCACAGACACAGATTCAAACAGCAAAGGCACCAGCACCCAGCAAATCCCAGATGGGCAATCAGGTACGTGGGACTTTGACCTCAATTTCCCCGATTTGGGCATCCATGATTTGACCGTCACCATCGACCAAGGAAACGATCGAGTGAACATCAACCACGTGGTGGATATTCTCTACGAGCAAGAAGAATCGTCACCGAATCCGTTCGAATCGAACGATGAAACTGAAGAAGACAATTCTGAAAGTGAATGAAAAGTGAAAATCGCATGCAAGCGTAATCACTGCGTCCAAACTTTACATTTTCTCGGATTGTACTCCCGTTTGATGCTTGATATACCCTCAGCCGTTGGTTTGACTCGAGTGATACAATGAGCACGAAAACAAAGAAGAAGACAACAAGTAAGAAGAATGAAGTCCCGACTGAGGATGAAGTGATACCAATGGATGTTGCTGATGAAGAAGTACCCGAGGTCAAAATCGAAGACCTCCCCGGCGTTGGCCCTGCAACCGCAGAGAAACTGCGCGAAGCTGGTTTCGATGAACTCCTCTCTCTCGCAGTCATGTCCCCTGCAGATCTTGCAGAACAAGCAGAACTCGGAGAAGCTGTGGCTGGTAAAATCATCAACGCTGCAAAGAAAATGGCAAACATTGGTGGATTCGTTTCTGGTGTAGCCCTTCTTGATCGACGTCGAGAAGTCCAGAAACTCTCCTCGAAGGTTCAATCGATTGATGACCTTCTTGGAGGCGGTTTTGAAACCCAAGCGCTTGTCGAAGTCTATGGTGCATTTGGATCTGGAAAGACCCAGATTGGGCATCAACTTGCTGTCAACTGTACCATGCCCATCGAAGACGGTGGATTTGATGGTGATGTGTTTTATATCGATACCGAAGATACCTTCCGACCAGAGCGAATCACCCAGATGGCACGCGGACACGGGCTCGATCCTGACACAGTTTTGAGCCGTATCCACGTAGCAAGAGCATACAACTCTGCTCACCAAATGCTCCTCGCTGAAGAAATCAAAAGGATGAGCAAAGGCCTCAATGTCAAGATGATAATTGTCGACTCATTGACAAGCCATTTCCGTGCAGAATTTATTGGACGAGGTATGTTGGCAAACCGACAACAGAAGCTAAACCGCCATCTCAAGGACCTCAAGCAACTCGCAGATGTCAACAACGCCCTTGTCCTGGTTACAAATCAAGTACATTCCAAGCCTGATGCAATGTGGGGAGATCCAACCAAACCAATTGGTGGCCACGTTCTTGCTCACGCTTCCACATTCCGACTCTACCTGCGAAAAGCCAAGGGTGGACGACGTATTGCACGACTTGTTGACTCACCAAACCTACCTGATGGCGAGTGCGTTTACCAAGTCACGCAAGAAGGTCTCCGTGATTGATTCATCGCCTGAAAAACCGCTTTCAGGAAGCATGATTGTTGCAATACATTCAAGTTAGGTTGGGCCAAGATAAGCCCCATGCGCCATTTGATTGAACGAGTTTTGGAACTCTCCGATGATGAAGTTGTACCACAATTCGAGCCACAGCCAAGTGGACAAGGAACCGACGAAGAGTTGCGTGCGCTTCTGGAATCCCTCCAGCCTCGAATTCGTGTGTATGGAGTGGGTGGAGCTGGATGCAACGCAGTAGGCCGTCTTGATGCCGAAGGATTGTTTGAAAATTCCTTTGTCACGGGGTATGCGATCAACACGGATGCACAAGCACTTCTGATGTCCCCCCTTGAACATAAAGTCCTCATTGGGCGCACGGCACGTGGCCGAGGTGCTGGTGGAGATCCAACCAAAGGTGAAGCTGCAGCATTGGAATCAGAAATGGCACTACGCGGCATAACCACAGACACACAACTTGCAATTATTGCAGCAGGTATGGGCGGTGGTTCTGGTACAGGTGCAGCAGGGCATATTGCTCGTCTTGCAAAGGAACAGGGGGCCATGACCATCGCGGTCGTCACTTATCCATTCCAATCCGAAGGTGCTACGCGACGAGAAAATGCCGAATGGGGTCTTGAACGCTTGAGAGAACATTGTGACACCATTCTTGTCATTCCAAATGAGCGTTTGTTGGAAATTGAGGGCGTGAAGGATCTGCCTCTCGCAAGCGCATTCCGTGTAGGCGATGAACTGCTTGTCCGTTCAATTATTGGTGTTACTGAGCTCTTGACTCGAGATGGAATGGTCAATCTTGACTTTGAAGATTTGAAGGCCGTTATCCATTCTGGAGCTGGGGTTGCAATGATTGGACTTGGTGCTGGATCAGGTCCCGGAAGAGCTGAGGAAGCAACCCTCGAAGCATTGCACTCGCCATTGCTCGATCTCGACTTCAGTGATGCTCGAGGCGCACTCATCAACGTCGTTGGTGGCAACAATCTCACGCTCGGTGAAGCAGAGCGTTGTGCGCAAATTATTACCGAACGAATCTCGCCTCATGCAAAGATCATTTGGGGTACCGCTGTAGACGAAGAACTCGATGATGAAATTCGCGTCATGCTTGTTCTAACGGGGGTCAAGAGTGAACAAATCCATGGTTCTTCGGAACGACGTCAACTCAAAGCACTTCGAAGCAGTACAATCGAGTTTGTGAATTGATCAATCACGAAGTGTGATGGCCAAGATGAGCGTCAAGGCAAGTAAGGAAACAAGTCCAAGCAGATAATCCGTTGGTGCAAATTCATTTGATTGGTTGGAAAGCATTTCACCATCATACAGAGCCCCTGGGAGACGGAAGGTCAATTGATTCCATTCGTCGCCAGTACTAGCCTGGTTTCCATTGACTGCATTCCCGTGGATTGTAAAGTCAACAAATGTGGTATTGTCCATAGGGCTTGTGAATGAGAGATTCCACTTGCGTAATGCATTTCCTGCTTCAGTATGCGTCCAACCGTCATCTTTTGGCTGGACCAATCCTTCATCCTCATCAAAGGCAATCATGCCTCCAGAAATCAACAAACGAAAACCTCCAGCAGCCTTTCCAGCCGCTTCAGGAATGTTGTCTGAAGTCAACTCTATTGAGAAATTGTATGTCGTATTGGCTTCAAAGAATTCTGGAAGACCTGTCACAAGAACAGTAGTATCTGCATTCTTTTCCCCATGACAAAGACAACCCTCATCTGCAGATGTTCCAATTCCATTCGGAGCAGATGTTGCTAATGGAAGAAAAAATGCAAGGATAACCAGCGTCAACATTGCTCGCAACGTTATCCCTCAAGCCAACCACAAATTGCCTCCATTTGAACCTTCATGTTGGTGCATTGTGAACAATACTTCAAAAGTGGACGATGTTGAATTGTTAATTGATAACATGGAATTTGAACAAGCAATTACGCAAGATTTCGATGCTGACGATGTTGATATCTTTGCTGAACTCGGCGGGAGTCAAGTGAAAGAACAAGCCATATCGAACCCATTGCACAGCATACTGTTGGAAGAAGAAAACGAATTGGCCGATATCGATCCACAACTTGTCGCAGAATTACTCCAAGTTCTTGCCCAGCACACTATTCGTCAACAGTCCAACAGCGAAAACAATGCATTCCCTGAAAGTGTCCAAAACGTCGACATGAATTCTGCTCGAGTTACGCACATCGATGATGAATACCGGCTCTCGCTTCTTGTCGAATTGCAAGGTAACCAACATATCCGGCCATGTGTTCGAGCAAATCATCAATCTGGTCAATTTGACCTTATTGAAGAGCAAGATATTCCCTCAAAGTGGAAGCCTTTGTACGATCTCCTTGAAACTGCCTTCAAACAGGCGATCCAATCGTTGCGAACGAGTTCTTACTTTTCGTGAAGAATCAAATCCCATGAGATTTCAACATCCTTACTCAAGGAATTGGATACGGAACAATATTTCTCATGCGACTTTTCGATGGTTCGACGAACCAGTTTTTCTGGAACATCACCTTCCACATGATAGACCATCCTCACATTGGTGAAAGAACGCGGGTATTCATCTCGCCGATCAGCATCCAAATCAACCCAAACTTTTCCAAAGTCTCGGTTTTTCAAACCTACTACAACATCAACAATTGAACAGGCACCAATCATTTGCAAGAAGATTTGCATCGGAGATGGCCCTTCTTCCCAATCAACATCAATCGATTGCCCACGCTCGTTTTTGCAGTCGAGTTTGGTTCCGCTCGACCAATGTACACTACCTCTCATAGAAACGAGTCCATCGGTTGGTTCTTCAAGTGGTTATGGGTGGGACAGTTTGAGAGATATGAGCGGCGAACCTGTTGTCATGCAAAATGGAAAACTACACATCCCAAACAATCCTATTATTCACTACATCGAAGGCGATGGAATTGGTGTTGATATCAGCCCTGTCATGATTGCAGTCGTTGATGCTGCTGTCGAAAAAGCATACAGTGGACAAAAAAGCATCGCTTGGAATGAAGTTCTTGCCGGAGAAAAAGCATTCAATGCAACGGGTGAGTGGCTTCCAGAAGCTACATTGGACGCAATGCGTACAGGTCTAGTTTCAATCAAAGGACCCTTGACCACGCCTGTTGGAGGAGGTATCCGTTCACTGAATGTTGCTCTGCGACAAAAGTTGGACCTCTTTGCTTGTGTCCGGCCTGTTCGATGGTATGATGGAACACCATCACCTGTCAGATCACCTGGTGATGTTGACATGATCATCTTCAGAGAGAACAGCGAAGATGTCTACGCTGGAATCGAATGGGAAGCTGGTTCGGATGGTGTCAAGAAGCTCATTGACTTCCTCACCAATGAGATGGGTGTTGACAAGATTCGATTCCCAAATACATCAGGTATCGGAATCAAACCAATCAGCCAAGAAGGGACGAACCGAATCGTTCGAGCAGCCCTTCAGTATGCCATCGACAACGACAAGGACAGCGTTACGCTCGTTCACAAAGGGAACATCATGAAATTCACCGAAGGTGGCTTCCGTGATTGGGGCTACCAACTTGCGAAGGATGAATTCGGTGCTCTTGAATTGGATGGTGGACCTTGGTGCACAATGAAGAATCCAATATCTGGGAATGAAATCATCATCAAGGACGTTATTGCGGATGCAATGCTTCAACAAATTATCACCCGTCCTGCCGAATACAGCGTGCTCGCAACCATGAACCTAAATGGGGACTACATTTCTGATGCTCTCGCTGCTCAAGTCGGCGGAATTGGTATCGCACCAGGTGCAAACATCAACTATGATACTGGTATCTCAATCTTTGAGGCAACGCATGGAACTGCACCAAAATACGCTGGCCAGGACAAGGTCAATCCCGGTTCACTCATCCTCTCAGCAGAGATGATGCTACGGCATATGGGATGGGGAGAAGCTGCTGACTTGATCGTCAAGGGAATGGAAGGTGCCATCAGTGCAAAGACCGTCACGTACGACTTTGAACGCCTCATGGACGATGCTACCCTACTTTCATGCTCAGCCTTTGGAGAAGCACTCATCGCCCATATGTGATGATTGAACAGGAAGGGAATAACGCTCAAGCTTCGCGCAACCACTGCTTCAGTGTACGACTGTTCTTGGCAATTCCGAATCCGAATCGTTCCTCAAATGCGCGTGCAACAACGGTGAAATCACCATCATGTGTTGCAACAACAATTGAACCAACGTTATCGATTGGTAGATTTGAGAGGACGGCTGCATATTGCATAATCTTCCGATCAGGATTTTGTGGATAGATTTTCCTTCCATCGATCTCAGTTCGGATATTCTTACCTTGGTAGTGCTGACGCATCTTCGTTAATTCATCATAGATTTCTGCATGTTGGGTCAAGAATTCATCGACTGAAGTCTTGATTTCATCACCAACTGCCTCTGATTCAATGTCCTCTGAGTTTCCAGTCCATGTACTAAATTCTGAGATGATTTCATCGACGATGACCTTCATGTTCTCTGTTGAAATGGTTGATTCAAGAACATCATTGTCAACAAGAGCATTCTCAAATCTTGAGCGAATATCAGTGATTGAACGTGCAATATTTTCAACCTCGCTTCGAACGACCTTTGGTAACCACAAATCGACTTTGTCATTTGCTGCAAGGTACAAAAGATAGCCGGCAAAATGCGAACGCTGATTGGTTGAATCTTCAAAATGACTTGAGCGATTAATCCTCTCCTGGATTCGTTGATACAGTGCATCGATCACGATGTTGGTATCGACGAGGACGAGTGGTTTGAGTGGAAGGTGGCGCAGATAACGTCGGTCGGATGTTCGAATCTCGGATTGGTGACGATGGAACAACATCTTCTCCAAATTTGCAAATGATTTGTTTCGGTCACCAAAGCGCCCAGATAATTGCGCCCTTTCGAGAATTCGAAGTGCATCGAGCGGTGATGTTTCACTCGCCTGTTGTGCAAGCGTGTGCACTTCCATCGCTTCAGGATGTCGCATCAACATGATGTCTCGATAGCGGCGATCAAAAGACTTCGAACTTTGTGTCCTGTAATCACGTTGTAAGGCATTGGTTGCTGCGAGGAGGCGCCCCGTAAACGGTTCTTTTGGAAGCGGTTTTGGATGCTCATCAGGATATGTATGCAAGAGATCGAGCACGTCCTCTTGGTACACCGTCTTGACCCGTTCACGCTCACCATCCTCGGTTTGTTCAACATAGGTTTCTTGTTTCTTAACATAATTCTTCAGCATTGACGTAGCCTTTGCAGTCTCCTGAATGGATGCTTTATGAGAGACATTGAGATACAACTGAAATCGCTTCGTAATCGCTGCTCGAAGATTCGGATGTTCTGATAGAAGTTGTTTCGCCTCGCCCCATTTCTGATCGAAGGCGAAATGGATCAATGCCTTTCTGTACAACATTATTTCCTCGTCGTAGGCGAATGAATCCGAATCCGCGGCACGCTTGAACAATCGTGCAGCTGAGAGATTCTTGCCTTTCGACGCCTCGAGAGTGGCTTGTGAAAGAAGCGCCCAGATCGAACGCTGATGATGTTGTTGATACCATTGAACCAATGCTTCAATTCCAAGATCGAATTCATACATCAACTCCCGAACACCATCAAGGATTGGGAATGGAATTGATGGTTGTTCGAGGACGGTTTCAAGTGTTTGAATTACCATTCCAGAATCATCGCCTCGTTCGAGAGAAAGACGAGCGTTGTTGAGTCGAAGTTTCGAAACGATCGTCCGCAATAATGCTTCACCAAGAGCCGTCAATTCGCCTTCTTCCAATGATTCGACGAGATTGCTCAAATGTTTTTCATCGACAAGGTGTGAACCTCCTGACGAAAGTGCATTCACGATTTGATTAATGGCTTTAATTCCATTTTTCGACAAGGATCCTGTCAATTCAAGTTTGCTCACCGATTCCTCAATTCGACCTTCTATGAGAAGCAGAAGCTTGTACTCATCATCACCAATTGATTCTGGAACATCAGTTGACTGAACCACTTGTAAAGCCTTTTTCCTTGCTTCTCGGGCCTTTTTCCAATGTTCTTCAACATGGCTTGCACTCAACAAATGTGCAACGATGAGCGTTTCATATGGATGGGATGGAATAGCGATATCGTTTTCGAGGAATATCGTCGATAATTCATCTAAGTTTAGCGTTTGAACAAATACATGTACGGCAAGAGATTGAACTTCTAACCAACCCTCGCCATCTTGTTCCTTAAGCAGAACCAGAGCCTGTGCACGAAGATTTACCGGTATCGCAACCTCGCATGCAATGGAGACCAAACCGCCTTCATCAATGTTCAACAGGTTTAATCCAAGCCAATCAAAGGCTTCAGAATTGTTCAGTTGAACCAGGAGAGGAAGAAGCTCAGAGGCATCGGAATCATGCTCAAGTGAAATTGATTTGATGATTTGCAGCGCATCATCCGAACGTTCTTCCTCAACATAGTGCTGAAGCATTTTCCAGCGTATAACGTCGACTCGATGCGTTGGTGCTTGCTCTTCTGAAAGGAGATTCAATCCAATCTCAAGTTGCTCAGTTGTTGGGTTCATCTGTTCAAGAGGACCGTTCAGCCAAACCAATCTTAGTAGGGCATCTCCCAAGGCATCATCTTCTTGGAGAAGGTAGGTATCATCCCATTCAATCTGATGTTGACCAAAAGAGGTCGCCAATTGATAACGTTCAGCGAGTGATTTGTTCGCCTTGTGAAGTCGTTCAAGAATGTCGTCTGTCGGTGAATCCGAGTTCAGTGCAATCAAGAAAGAGACAAGCGAAAGTGAGCCCTCAAACTCGAGTAAGAGTGGCTCCACATTTGGCCACTTTCCTGAAGAAAGACGTTTTGTCAACCGCTTCATAGCAACGAGTTGCTCTGCAGAATATTGATCATCAGGAATCGAATTGAAAAGATCAAGACAAGACTGCAGATTGAAGGGATCGATAGCAACGTTGGATAGATCGAATGTAGAACTTGCAGATTTTGTCTTGATTTCAGAAATTGGGCAAGCAGAAAATTGACCAAAAACATCGCTCCGTTTTGCCATTTCATGCCAAACAGGATGGACGCCTTGTTCAAGACACGTGGTTCGTATTTCGGTTTCAAGAGAACCGTGTTCATCCTCGGACCAAACATCAGGGTGAAGGAATTTATTCACAAGCAGTAATGCAAATCGAAGTGCTGGAGATTCTTGCTCCATCCCTTTCACGTCTTCAGGAGATGGAATCGTTGATTGTTGTCGACCTCGGCGACGACCGCGTCGGAATCTTGGGGAAGGTGCAATGGTTTCCCCCTCTTCATCTTGACCAGGAATCTCGGTTTCGAGAACGGCTAATTTCACCAGTTCCTTCCAGGGTTTTTCCATCAATGTGAATTCTGGGCATCGACCAACGACGTTAAGTCGTCGAGTCTTCACAGTCTTGAAACCTGCTTCAAGACAGGCTGCGAGATATGATTCTTGCATAGCGCCCCCACCATTCCCTCGACCTCCACCCTTTGAACTCACCGCCGAGGTCACAAGAGAAACGTAATTCAAGTCTCCCTTTTGTCGTTGTATCGAGGGGAGGGTGTGTTGGCAGTTCGAACAATCATTATGCTGATTCATCCTGTACTCGCAGGATTTTTCGTCATCTGGCTTGTACGACAATATGGTTGGCGGAAACGAGGGATGTCCTTACGAGGACAAGAGCGCAAGGAAGCACTAGCCCAACACCAGCGTCATGGAGAATGGTTGCTTTGGGCAGGGATTTCTCTTGCAGCGATTGCATTCATCGCCCGAGCGATTTCTGGAATCATCGACAACGATGATTGGACATCCAATCTTCTTCCTCAAAATATTCACGGCTTTTCAGGCCCTATCGGCCTCATACTCCTATGGTTTGTTGTCAAGTATGGCCGAGAAACCGCACACAGAATTGAGGAAAATGAATCCTTTGCAGTTGAACGAACAAAGCACGGCCGAGCATCGGACATGATGATGGCCTTGGTGATGATTCATGCCTTCTTGGGCCTCATCTACACATTCCAAGTCATCTAATTTTACATTCGAAGTGAATGTTCTCGATCGTCCCACATCGCTAACCATCTCGATAGATTTGATTCAACACCTGGTGGCTGGATTCGACATCCGCAAGCGTTTGCATGGCCGCCCCCATGTGGGTCAAATTCCGTCGCAAGTCTCGATAAGTCGTATCGATTTTGCCCCTCTGGCAAGAATGAATTTGCATAGAAACTGGCTGAGAGTGGTGGACGTGATTTGTTCCCAATTTCTCCATCGCTGTAGCCATGAATGATGCAACATGCATCAGCATCCTCTCCAGAAAATGCTGTGATAAGATAGCCGTTTGAACGATGCCCCGTATCTTCAAGTCGACAAATTGCAAGTCGGTTAACAATGGTCGTTCGTTTTGCTACAAGTTCCATCAATTCCTCACGAGATGTTTTGGCATCAACCATTCGTTGTTGGACGATTGCATCAGCATAAATATCGTCCATTGATGTGCATGTTTGGAATAATGAAAGGAGATGATGCATGTATTCAGCATCGTTGTAATTCAAGGTCCTTGAGAGTTGAAGCAATGGCCCATCCTCCAGAAATGTTTCAAGAGAAATTCCACCTGAATCAAGCGCATCAACAAGTGGCATAATGGCTTCGAGATGGGGGAATTCAAATTGCTCACGAAACATGTCAAACGCAAGCCGTGCTGCTGATGGGGCATGATCCCAATGAACAATACCGCCCTTTGATGTGAATTCTGCATGTTCTGAATCGGACGGTTTGTTGGTAAGATGGTGATCGAGATACCACCCACTTTTCGGGTGGAAGGGAAGGTCAACCGTCACCGTTCGTTCATCGATCAAATCGTCAATGATGCCCGAACGTATCAGAGCAGCATGAGCAAAGTGAACTTCCGCCTTCGGGTAGGCTTTCTTCAATACGACTGCAGCACACATTCCATCGAGGTCCGAATCAGCGATGATTCGATGGACGTCTGGGTAGGTCGATTTGTCCGTCACGGTTCGAGGTCAAAATTCGACGTATATTGAACCTCTTGAAGCAACAACAGGACACGAAGATATCAAACCATATTGCTTGCAGGACGAAGTGGAGAGGGGTGCAATGGAGACATCATGCGGCGTTGTCTTGGTCAACATCGATAGCATCCTGTTGCTCCAATATCCGCAAGGCCACTGGGATTTACCCAAGGGCCATGTTGAAACCACCGATGTTGATTACATCGCAACCGTTCGACGCGAATTGGCTGAAGAAACAGGAATTACCGACCTGATTTTTGATGAAGACTTTGTTGAACGAACTGCCTATACCTATCGCCACAAAGGTCGAAAGCGAGACAAGGAGGTTTTCTGGTTCTTAGCAGAAACGGAAACGCTCGACGTTGCACTCTCCCATGAACATCGTGACCATCTTTGGCTGGATTGGGAACAAGCACTTGCCCAATTAACACATGATGAAACACGAGCGGTTGTTCAGAAAGCGTGGGAGAAAATCAAAGCCTCAAATTAGATGTGATCCAAATCTGAATCATGCTCTGCTTGTCGAAGTATGGCGCTCGCAATACCGTCTTCCTTTCCTCTTTTCCCGAGTGGAAGCCATAGCATCTCTTCCTCGCCAAGGACTGCAGTAATCCATCGGCTGAGAACAAAGAGCCAATCGGATAAACGATTGATGTACACCAACACAAGTGGTCGGACTGAATCCTCACCTTCAATTTCGCGAAGATGAACAACACCTCGCTCCAATCGACGAGCAACGGTTCGAGCATGATGAAGGACGGCTTGAGGAGGCCCTCCAGCAGGGAGGATGAATGAAGTCAGTGGTTCAACTTGCGTTAGCCAAGCATCCATATCTGAGACCAATGTATCCGCTTGAGCCTCAGCGATGAGCGCCATATATTCAGGCACCTTATCTGGAGGGCAAGCAAGTTCAGCACCTAAGTCGAATAGTTCATGTTGAATTCGTGAGAGAGCCGCATCGCAGATGAAATGGACTCTTCCAGCTCCTTTCCGCTCGCCCCCGTCACGGTGTTCCATTGGCAATCGAGAACATTCCATTCGCGCTAATCCGATGATTGAATTGAGTTCATCACAATCACCGACAACAGAAAAACGAGCATCTGATTTTGGACGCCGACTCCCATCGACGAGCGAGGATTCACCATCATTTCCTCCACCCGTATGCACTCGATCGATTCGAACCATAAACTCCCCTTCGTTCGTCGGAAGTCATGCTTCTATGAGTGGTTTTCGGGAAGAAAAGCCTTCATCGAGTCCATAGTACCACTCAATATCTTGCTCACCAGAAGCCCAAGAGTACAGCATGAGGTGGTTATCAACGACCCCATACCACTCAATCCGCCCGGGATCAAGCCCCGCAACTCGCGCACCATGTTTCTCAATCCGAGCGATGGTTTGTTGCCAATGAGCAACAAGTCCACCAAGTAATTCCGACATTTCAACAACATGCGGATGCTCAGGCGGAAGCGTTTCAAGGAGGATTTCAATTTCTTCCGTCATATCATGCGCCTCGTCAACAATGGCTTGAAGTGTTGACAATTGTCGCTCAACCTTGGGCAATGATTCACGTACTTGATCAATGCTTAGAATGCTCAAGTTTTCAATGTCCAATCGTTCAGCATCTTCCTCACTCAAATCTTCCAATAGCATGGGTTGACCAGAAAACAATGGTTCTCTGTCAAGATTGAACATGAGGGCATGTTCTTCGTGGCACCACTTAATCTCATCGGATAAAATCAATGCAGCATATCGATTTCAATGGTTGATTTGAAATTGCGTCGTAGAATTCACCCGCAAAAGAAGGCGTTTTACGAAAAAGACCGCAACGTAGACCCATATGCCGATTTCAATAGCGACAAGAACGTAATACAAATTTCCGAGCGAGTCAATCATCGCAAGCCCATCGAATGGAACACCATAAAATCCAATGTAGACCGCTTGCGCAAACAAATTTGCTGCAGCCCAAACCATTGCCATCCAAAAGAATATTTTTAGTGGAATTTGTTTGTTCATGTATCTATATCGACCTTTATGTTCTTTAAATTATCTCGTTTCTGTGTAGAATCAGAAGGAATATGGAAAGACCCCCCGAATTCCGTCACTCCTCTTCTTCTAAACGAGGCAGACGTTCAGCGGCTTGGGCATCAAGGTCAGATAATGCATCATGAATTGCACGAATGTATTCGTAGGCTACGGCCGCTTCACCTCCCTCACGATCGAGATTCTCCCTCCAAAGATTGGCCTCATCATTCTGTCCTAAGAAAAGATGAATTCGATGAAGTGCAACATATGCCATGGGATTGAGATGCTCTTCATCGGCATCCCAACCTTTTTCGAAACACTCAATGGCGCCGTTTCTTCCAGTTAATCGGCCTTGAAGAAGCGCAATCATTCCCGCTTGCGACCATGCTTGAGGGAGTTTTCCAATCAATAAGCCTCGGAAAATGAGCCAAGTTTCACCCCCGCCGAGAACCACGATTGTCAGGAAGGCTGCCCATTGTTCAAGTGTGGAGAGATCCTCCCATGTTTGAACCATCAGTCCAACAACGCCCACACAGAACATGAGTCCTGCATACGGAGCAACCAACACATCGCGTTGTGTTTGAGCCAACTGATACACGCCAGCGACCAGCCCAAAACCCCCAACGCCAGATAGCATGACAAAATGCGCAAAAACCGTCATCGGTTTGGGAGCTGCTTGGCCGATAAGAACCAGGGATGTCAAGAGAATAACAAGCCAACCAAAACGAGCACTTGGTCGCGGGAATGGTTGATTCTTGCTGTTGTAAACCAAAGCGATTCCAATCAAGAACTCAAAGCCAATTAACGACCACCGCAGACTTGCTTCATCACTGAATGGGACGGCCATGGAGCCTCCTCCGTTTCGCTATTGATTAGGATTCGCTCAGGCCTTGTGGTACGAAGTTCCCTTGATGATTTGATATGATCTGTACAGTTGTTCAAGGAAAAGAACTGCTGCAAACTCATGTGGAAATGTCATTTCTGAAAGCGAAATACGGGGAAGGTGTTGCCCATGACCTCCCCAGCCTTCGGCAGGGCCTACAGCGAAATGTGTGTCGTCCGAGAGTAAGGTCCATGCTCGAACCTTCTCTGCGAATTTGATTGAATCGTAGGTGGAGCCATGTTCGTCAAGAAGAAACAACTGACCATTCATCGCTTCCAGTTTACTCAGGTACTTTTGCAAATCTTCAGTATGAATGTGAACACTTACGCCTGATTGTTGTAGGCGTGCTTCATATGTCTGGGCAAGGGACTTCAACGAAGAATCTTTGATTCGTCCATGAAGATGGAGATGGAGTCGGCCCATACCCTCGCCAACGGGTTGCTGTTTTTCATATGCATGCGAAAGATGAAAGCATAGTAGCCAAAAACCAACACTATGGGTTGGTGGCCGTTTGGCAAGAAGGCGTCATCAAAGAAGCGTATTGGTGACCCATTGCGAAAAGATACCCGACAATGGCTTTCAGAACTTCGCGATGTTTGTGAAATGAATTTTGACAACCCAGAGGGGGCACGACGAGAAATCCGGCAAATGCAAGTGGATTGGCATCAAGCATTCAGTGAAGGCATCCTACCTGAATACAATCGTGAGGGATTGGAAAGTCGTGCTTTTCGATTGCTTTCATGCCATGATGATGAATGGATGGGATGGCTTGACAATGATGAATTTTGGAAACCAGGATGGCGTCCTGAACAGGAACTTGACGAGGATTGAAGAAGTCCCCCCGTGTGGATTGCCTCATGAGCCAAGCAACGTTGCATGTCTTACAGACCTGTCCGTTCTCATGGAAGGTTCGAGGGCTTGTAGAACATCTTGGACTCGACGTTGCTGAAGTTCAAGTCAACGCCATGCGTACAAAGAAAGAACTCTCATTCACCAACGGTTGGAACAAGGTACCCGTATTCACGGATGAAAACGGCGAGGTTGTTGTCGATTCAACACCGATCATGGTATACATCGATGAGAACTACAACAACAGCGTTCTTACGCAATCCAGTGGTGAGGAACGGTATGATTCCATGTTGGCACATGTTGATGAGGCTTGGAAACGAGCCACCATACCGATTCTCTATGGGTCGCTCGGTGCTGCACTGAGTACGACTCGACGGGTTTCAAAACTCGAAAAGTTCGGATTCATCTCAAGAAGACTCTACGCATGGGCAGGATTCCCGATTATGTGGGGCATCATCGCTCGAAAACGCGTGAAAAAGGATGGTCGAACCCCGAAGAAACTCTGGCATGATCTCTTAACAGAATACACTGAATCGTTTGATGGCGAGCCGTTCTTTGGTGGCCAACAGCCAAATCTTGTTGACTTTGCAGCGTTTGGATACATGCGATCCATCTCTCCGTTCAAGCAATTCAAGCACCTCGAAGAGCATGAAAAAGGCATGAATTGGTACAACCTGATGGTACAACAACTGAAGTGATTTCGTGGAACCTATCAAAGCCAATGGATTGGAATTCATTCCGATTTCATCGGGTAGTTCATGGCTTGGAAGCGATAAGGGCGGGTGGATTTATGCAAGTCAACGCCCACGTTATGAGGTTCGCCTCCCATCATATTATATCATGAAAAAACCGCTCACTCGAGGACAAGTTGCTCGGTTGCTCGATGAGGATGAAGCGCCGGATGAACCGGACGAGCCAATGACAGGTTTGACCATAAATGAAATTCATGCATTGAGGGAAGCGATTGAATCCAATCTGGAGGAAGAATCACTTGATGTTCGATTGCCTTCATTCCCAGAATGGAATCATGCCTCTGAGCAGATCGAACTGAATCCAGGTATTGTCGAAATCCTTAGTGATGCTGCTGCCACCAGTCACCGTGGAGGTATGATGGATGGCCGTCCAAGGCCAATTGAAACCAACGGCCCACTCCAACATCACCGTCTGGCAGTCGAAATGCACCCTCGGAAATCTGGCACATTTGCAACATCGAACATCCCCGTCGATCGCCCATTACCGAACACAGTGTTCCGATTCGTTCTCTCGCCACCGCGAACTGAACCTCCTCGCCGTGTTCCAAAAAGTGCTGATGTTCTTGGCAATCTGCGAACTGAAATCATTTGGACAACGTTGCTGGGGATCATTCCTTCATTCCTCATCCCAGTCATACGTGGTTTCGGTACATACGCCATCGATGGCTGGGCGAACCTCTTGTTCGGAGGCCTTGTGGCTGGATTTGTAACTGGTGCAATTTGGCGCCCAAGAAGGCCTTCAATCTCTTACGAAGAAGGCGTTCAAGAATCGGAAGATTCTCTTGCTGCAAGCGTTTCCCAATAAGAATCCTTACGCATTGAATCTGCAACACATATGGCCGTCATGTTGACGATATGTCGCACTCCATCTTGACGAGCAACCAACTGGACTGGATGCTTCATGCCCTCAAGAATCGGCCCTGTCATTTCAGCATCTGCAAGTTGCTCAAGCATCTTGTAGACGATGTTAGCAGAAGCGAGGTTTGGCAATACCAAGATGTTTGCAGGTCCTGCAAATTCCATGAACGGGTATTCTTTCTGAACATTGGGGTCCAATGCTGTATCGGCTTGCATTGGTCCATCAATCACAAGCGTCGGATCAAGAATCCGAGCCATCTCAACAGCCTCTTCAATACGATCACTGCGTTGTGCTCGCGTACTTCCAAAGTTCGAGAAGGACAACATAGCAACCTTTGGGTCGACACCGAAGCGTCGAGCAACCTTTGCAGTTTGTACTGCGATTTCAGCGAGTGTTCGACTGTCTGGGTAGACGTTGACCGTTGCATCTGCAAGGAACAGAACTTTGCCTTTGATGGTCACCATGTAGCAACCGATGAGACAATGTGCATCATCAGCAGCTCCTATCGTCTCTAATACAGGGCGAAGGACATCGCTGTAGTTTCGGCTTACACCGCCAACAAAGCCATCAGCATCACCTGCTTCCACCATTTGACTGGCAAAATATGGACGACTCTTGAGCAACCTTTCAGCATCCACCTTCGTAACACCCTTACGCTTTCTTCGCTCGAACAATGCTTCACTGTATGCGCCTTTTCGACGTTCATCAAAGCGTGGGTCGTAACATTCGTAATCAAAATCAAAATGCATCTCTTCCATCATACGAGCAATTCGGTCAACAGGTCCCAACAAAATTGGTTTGCATATCTTCTGCTCGACCAATTGCGCAGCGGCTCGTATGACTTTTTCATTATCACCTTCGGGGAAGACAATTCGCTTGTTCCTCCTTCGAACTTGATTGATGATGCTACGCATAATCGAATAGGTCATACCCAATCTCGCTTCCAAATCTTCTCGATAAGCTTGGAGCGAAAATTCTTCAGCGGAAACCGAAGCAATGCCTTCTTCTACAGCCGCTTGTGCAACAGCAGATGCTTCCCAAATCAGGACACGTCGATCGAACGGTTTGGGAATGATGTATTCAGGACCGTACTCCATTGTCGCACCATCATACGCGGCTGAAATATAATCAGGAACGGGTTCTTTTGCAAGTTCTGCAAGCGAACGCGTCGCAGCCATCTTCATGTTTTGCGTAATGTCTCTTGCTCGGACATCAAGCGCACCTCGGAAAATGTACGGAAATCCGAGGACGTTGTTGACTTGATTCGGATAATCGGAACGTCCTGTTGCAATAATGGCGTCATTTCGAACCTCAAGGATTTCTTCTGGCATAATCTCAGGCGTTGGATTTGCAAGTGCGAACACAATTGGTTTTTCCGCCATTGCTGCAACCATGTCCTGCGTAACCAAACCTCCCTTCGAAAGACCAAGAAGGACATCAGCGCCACTCATTGCATCGATAAGTTGGCCATCATCACATTCGGCGGCAAACTTTGCTTTGTATTCATTCAACTCGCCTCGTTCTAATCGTGATTTTGTAATGATGCCTTGCGAATCCACCATTTTGATGTTCGAACGCTTGACCCCAAGCGCAACATAGTGTTCTGCGCAGGCAAAAGCAGAAGCTCCAGCGCCAACGACAACGACAGAAATTTCATCCAGTTTCTTCTCTTGTAATTCAACAGCATTCAACAAGGCCGCTCCTGAGATAATCGCAGTTCCATGTTGATCATCATGCATGACAGGAATGTCGGTCGCTTCTGCAATCCGACGTTCAATTTCGAAGCATTCTGGGGCTTTGATATCCTCAAGATTGATGCCTCCAAATGTCTTGGAAATGTTCACGACAGTTTGGATGAATTCTTCTGGATCCGTGACATCAATTTCGATGTCAAAAACATCGATATCTGCGAAAGTTTTCAGCAAAAGCCCCTTTCCTTCCATAACCGGTTTGCTTGCAAGAGCCCCAATATTTCCAAGACCGAGAACTGCAGTACCGTTCGAAATGACGGCGACAAGGTTGCCTTTGGACGTATAGCGATACGCATCTTCCGGACGTTCTGCAATCTCCAAACAAGGGTAAGCCACACCAGGAGAATATGCGAGTGAGAGTTCATGGGCCGTTGAATGGGGTTTTGTTGGTACGACCTTGATTTTCCCTTGGGGCGCTTCTTCGTGGTAATCGAGAGCTTCTTTTCGAAGAAGTTGGTCTTTCTTATCGCCCATATCGTTCCCCTCAAAACAACCTTGAATGCATCAATGGTTTGAGTCTTCGCTCCGTATAGGTCCCATTTGATGCATTCTCAATGTCATTTTTGCATGCCGGGTCATATGGAAGGACTATGGAATATGTCCATCTAAACTCGACAGAGGGGAACATATGCGCTCTCGAATTATTGCCACAATTGGGCCAGCCAGTGATCATGTTGAGACGCTTGCAGAGATGATGCAAGCGGGCATGAACATAGCTAGACTCAATTATTCACACGGAGATTTTGAAGGGAAAGAACAGACGATTCGCAACATTCGTCAAGCAGAGTCAGATACAGGCTTGCACATTGGTTTACTTGCTGATCTACCAGGTCCTAAACTACGACTGGGACGATTTGAAGGTGAAGTTGAACTTTTGCGAGGAGAGCTTGTTGACCTTCACTGTGGATACAAAGAAGGTTTACCACCTCAAAGTACAACAATTCTTGGCGAGATGGTCAAGACCCTGCCTGTTGAATGGGGCGGATTGTCCAAAGACCTCCAAAAGGGCGATCCTGTTCTTCTCTCAGATGGTTTGATTCGACTTGAGGTTCTCTCGGCTCCAGATTTTGATGATGAGATTGTTCGGTGTCGCGTCGAAGATGGTGGAATCTTAACTGAGCGAAAAGGAATCAACGTACCAAGAACATTGGTTAAACTTCCAGCGGTTGGATCACACGATCTTGCTTGTCTCGATCATGCCCTTTCGCAAAATGTCGATTTTGTCGCTGTTTCTTACGTTCGTAGTGCAGATGATTTGCTTCCTGCCCGAGAACGAATTGAAGCAGCGGGTGTTCACACATGGATTGTTGCTAAAATCGAACATCCTGCGGCACTTGAGGACTTAACAGCCATCGTCGAATCAGCAGATGTTGTCATGGTAGCGCGGGGCGACTTAGGCGTTGAAATTCCCCTCGAGGAAGTACCTGC
>CEUK01046593.1_pt1 | contig 19641 bp, 15 predicted proteins | sample 356451 | NCBI WGS metagenome assembly CEUK01 (sample SAMEA2622843, study PRJEB7988) | marine metagenome | isolation source: saline water (ENVO:00002010), including
CCTATCATTTGTAACTAGTATTTTTCTGGTAGCTCTTAATATCGTAGACGCCAAAACTGTTATTATAGATCCTGGGCATGGCGGTAAAGATAAAGGTGCTCATTGGTATGGCATTTCAGAGAAAACGCTCACATTAGACGTTGCCAAGAAAGTGGAATTATTGCTTAAGCAAAAAGGCATAAAGGTACTCATGACAAGAAAAAGCGATCAATACGTTTCTATTGAGGATCGGGCTTCAATTGCGAATAAATACTCTAATTCAATCTTTGTTAGCATTCATTTCAATGCACATACAAATTCAACCGTTAAGGGAATAGAAACTTTTTACATAAGCTCAAAAGGAAAAAAACTAGCAGGTAGCATTCAAAGTCGATTAACACGAAGAATCAACACTAGGGATAGAGGAAGTAAAAAATACCATTACGCAGTACTAAGGAAGACAAAAGGGGTAGCCGCATTGGTAGAATGTGGCTTTATTAGCAATCGATGGGAGAGTAATCGATGCTCTTCTAGCTGGTACAAAGAAATACTCGCTCATGAAATTACTGAAGGCATAGCCGCCTATTGTAATAATAATTAATATTGGCTATATTCTGAATAATATATTAAACAAAAACCAATAACCATAATGGGAGACAATATAGAAGTACACTTATATGTAATAATGTGGCCAAACTACGCATTGGTTGCATCAAATCTACCTCCTGATGAATTTGGAAAACATTATACGTTGGGAAGTTCTCGGTATTTTCATGGCCAAGTTGTGTTTGCTGAAATCGATCCAAACTATCGAAATGATTTTTTAAAAATTGATAAGTATATCGATGAGGTAAAACCTGATGCCTCTGGCACACCGAAAAGAACAAAATTCATTGCGACCTATCGTGTTTTAGAACACATCGACCTTGAAGCCTTCAGGGAACTTCATATCACTTCCACCATGGGTAAGGTTCTAACACTCAAAAGCGCCCCATACGAGAAAGAACACGATCAGGGATACTTAAGAACTTTCCAAGAACTCGCACCAATGAGAGCAATCGTACTTTCTTGGATGACTCCACCCGACTTTGGGGAACATATCACCGATCCGGAACAACCAAAGTCAGCACCAAAGGTTTTATTCAATCAAATTGATTTTGATATTGATGATTTTCTTACAAAATTAGAATCCGACCCATTTCACAAATCCCCTATTCCAAACGTACATGCTCACAAACTAAGAGAGCAAATCTTGGAAGCAAAGGCCAAGCCAGAGAAAGGATTAAAAGGCATCAGTCTTGATGCTGCTTTCGGAAGAATACCATTCACTCAACATCGAACAGGATTCTGGATCGCACATCATAAGGAAATGCTTTTTTACCCAATTCCCTCATTAGAGGAACTTAAGGAGGAACATTGGGAATGGTTTAAATCTTTGGACTAACAATAGATTTATTAGTGACCAGAGGCTTTTGCACCCTTTGGCTGATCTATATTAATTAGTAAATCTTCAAACCATTTCTGATCGATATCAAAAGGTTTCCCTCCAGCAATTCTGGAAAAATCAATAACTGACATTTTACCTCCAAGGTCATCATCCAAGCCGGCAACACCGCTGATACCGTTCAAAGCTGCTTCTGCTGCACAAACAGCACTCTTTTTAATTAATTCTAAATCTTTGGCATTTGGCTTTGCAGAACGGGCAAAATATCCACTCTTTTGAACAAGCACCTTGTCAGCAGATAGTGAACCTTTTAATTTTTCTGCAAACCATTTACCAGGATTCAATTCATCGAGTCTAACATGACCAAAAGCATCTCTCCTAAGCTCTTCCCCTGCAGCTTCTTTTTCTTTAATTATTGCATCAGTTCCAGCCCCTTCGCTAAGAAAAAGATTCACGCTATCATGCTTATCCATCTGTTCATTTAATCGACTTAATTCAGAATTCAAATCTAACTCCATTTCAGGAACCCATACCGCATGGACATTCCAACGTTCACGACAAATATTGATTTCGGGGAGCCAATTATAACCATCTAGTGATTTCATATAATCACTTGCGGCGGCTGCAGTTAACCAACCACAATGTCTACCCATAACTTCGTGTATAATTAACTGCCTCGTACTCGTTGTATTTTCATTAGCTACATTTTCAAAAAAAAGTGCACTTTGCTCTGCTGCGGTCCATGCTCCTAATGTCTGGGATATTGGAAACACATCATTGTCAATAGTCTTGGGAAGACCAACTACTGTTAATCCATAACCATTATCCTCAAGATACTTAGCAAGGTCGGCGGCCGTTGTATTAGTATCATCACCCCCAATTGTGTGAAGTATATCAATATCATCTAATTTGAGTTGCTCTGCGGCAACATGGAGAGGATTCTCCCCTTCCTTAACTAGTCCTCGTTTGGTGCAATCTTCTACATTAGTTAACTTGACTCTACTATTCCCAATGGCACTACCACCAAATTCAAAAAGTGTTTGATAATTTTTTTTAACCTCATCGCCAATTGGTATAGATTTTCCAGTAAGTAGACCTTGGTAACCATTCAAATATCCGCTGAGCTCAGCATCGGGCATTAGCTGGTTATATTGTTCAATTAGAGCTCCAATCGATGACGATAGGCAAGGAGCAATCCCCCCAGCAGTTAAAAAAGCAATTTTTTTGGACATGATTATAATTTATTAATTTTCTGGTAAATATATCAGAAAATGTGTCCAGATTAGCGCTCTTTTTGCTCTTCGCAAGCATATCAATTTTCCGCCCCTTGACTCAAGAGCTTCCAAACTCTAAGTTCGGCGCCGTTATGCCTATAGCTTCCCCATCACAATTCGCCGCCATGTTAGATGCCGCCCAGGAGGGTGGATATGCTTATCCTGCCATAAATTGTTCAAGTATTACCACCTTGAATGCTGCTATGAAGGGATTTGCTGATAATAAATCTGATGGAATTATTCAATTCTCAACTGGAGCTGGTCAATTCGCATCAGGTCTGAATCACAAAAATGCAACAAAGGGAACTATTATATTAGCGGAGGCAGCCCATGCTCTTGCAGAACAATATGATATTTTAATTGGTCTAAACACCGACCATTGTCAGCCCCAAGTCGCGGAATCATTTTTGGATCCACTCATCGAAGCCACTGCCGCCAGAAGAGCTAAAGGAGAAAATAATCTATTCCAAAATCATATGCTAGACGCTTCGATCCTGCCATTAGAAGAAAATATGGCAATCTCTCAGACTTACCTAAAGAAGTGTGCTGAAAATGAAATTATACTTGAAGTAGAAGCCGGTGTTGTGGGCGGAGAAGAAGATGGAGCAGCAGGCTCAGAGGACACTCCAGATGAGGACCTTTACACAACCCCTGAAGATATGGTTGCAGTACACGAGGCATTAGCAGAACTAGGCAGATTTACTTTTGCTGCAACTTTTGGAAACGTTCATGGTCATTACAAACCAGGAGCCGTTAAACTTGAACCAGAAATTCTCAAACAAGGTCAAGCTGCGGTCCAAGAAAAATATGGTAAAGATTCAGAATTTGATCTGGTTTTCCATGGTGGTTCTGGAAGTTTACTTTCTGAAATTAGAGAAACTCTAGACTACGGTGTTGTTAAAATGAATGTTGATACTGACACTCAATATTCATTCACCAGACCAATTGCAGGTCATATGTTAGAGAACTACGAAGGAGTTTTAAAAGTTGATGGTGAAATAGGAAATAAGAAAGTATACGATCCACGCTCTTACTTAAAAGCAGGCGAGCAATCAATGTCAGAGAGAGTTGGTAAAGCATGCGACGATCTTTTATCAGTGGATAAAACTATCATTTCACAAGTATAAATATTTATAGAATTAACTAAAAGAAATGGATGAATCGGCTCATTTTGCCGGGCTAGATATTGGTGGCACTACCGTAAAGGCCGCTCTACTTAACAGTACCGGAAGACAAATTGGTCAAGGTGTTGAACTTCGCTCACACGGAAGTGATGGATTTAAAGCTACTTTCAAGCAGCTGCATCTAGCACTTGAAACAATTTGCTCTGATAATTCAGTAGATATTTCAACTATTGCTGCAGTTGGTATTGATGTTCCAGCACCATCTTCAAATGGAGTTATTTGGGGACAAGCTAATCTTAATGAAGATTGGGTAGGAACTAATATAAGAGATGAGTTCTCAAAAGAAATACATAGACCTTGCTATATGACCAATGATGGAAATGCTGCAGCCTATGGAGAATGGATTCTTCGGCCAGGCCATGATGGCCCCTTATTGTTTGTTGCTCCTGGTACCGGCTTGGGTGGCGGTTTTGTATTAGGAAAGGGACAACTATATGAGGGCTGTAACGGATTAGCAATGGAGCTAGGAGCCATCTCAGTACCCTTTAGAGAGGAGGATGGAAGTCTGCCCGAATGCGCAGGTAAAGGGCCTGGGTCTTTAGAAGCTTGGGTCTCTTTGGTTGCACTGAGAAGAAGACTAAAGCTTGAGTTGGCCAAAGAAGAAAATCAAGAACACCCTCTCTCTAAAACAGATATCTCCATCCAAGAGAAAGCATTTCAGCTTAGAGATTTTTGTGAAAAAGAAGATCCCTTAGCACGCTCAATTTTTAAACAACAAGCACACATATTGGGATGGGCAATGGGCGATCAAGCTAGCGAATTAGATCCAGGATTAATCGTGATCGGTGGCGGCCTTGCCGAAACAAGTTTTAGAGACTGGTACATGGATCATGTACGTGCTGGATTCGAGGAAAGAGCACCGGCATTCTACGTTAATTCCCCCATACCTCCGCACGGAGTAACGACGAGATTCGACTGGGCTGTTGGAGGAGATTACGCAGCAGCTATTGGAGTTGCCCATAAGGCAATGGAAATCTTGTAATCAAAATAGAATTGAAGACCTACCTTGATCCTTTCATTCTTTCAAACATTTGATTGAATTTCTCATCCTCTCTTTCAGCCCATTTGAGCCTTGTTCGAGTCCAACTTTCAGAAAAATTATCCGAAAAGCCTCTGAGGCCTTTTTTCTCACCAACACTTGGAAAATCATAAGTCAATTTTGATGACTTACAGCTAGAGAAAAATATAAAGAGAGTAATAATAAAAATGAAATTAATTATTAATTTCACGATTTTAAAAAAATTAAATTATAAGAATTATTTAAACCTCCCAACCCTTACGATAAGGTCTCTTAATTAATTCAGCCGCCTCTGGAGCATTAGTTGCTTTAAGATTAATTCCATCCCAATCAATTCTTTTGCCCAATCTGACGGCGAGATTACCGAGTAATACTGTCTCAGTAAATGGACCAGAGTAAGCAAAACCAGAGAGTGGCTCTGAACCTACTCCACGAATAGCATCAATCCATTCTTGGTCCTCATTTTTAACCCTCGGTATCGATTTATCCGGATTAAAATCATCCAATAATCCTTCAGGAGTTGTTTTCCATTTGGTACTATTTCTGTTGAAAAGAAATTTACCCTTTTCACCAATTAAAATTAGATCAAACTTCTTAGCGTTTTGAGAATTCACTATGGTTCCCTCAAAAACTGATTGTTCAGGCATATAACCACCATCGTACCAAACATATGGCATTTTATGGCTGTATTTTCCTGCTGGAAAAGTATAGGTAACTATTGATTTATTAGGACCACACTCCAACGAATTGCCATTCTGTTTAGCTTCAACAGCAGATGGATACTTTAAGTCTAAAGCCCAAAAAGGCATATCCATAATATGACAACCCATGTCTCCTAAAGCTCCAGTACCAAAGTCCCACCAACCCCTCCATTTGAATGGTGCATAACCAGGGTTATAGGCTCTCATCGGAGCAGGACCAATCCATTGATCCCAATTCATATTTTTAGGAATTTCCTGAGCAGGCAACTTATCTTTTAAACCCTGCGGCCATATAGGACGATTGGTCCAAGCATGGACTTCTTTGACTTTTCCAATAACCCCAGAACGAATCAACTCAACTGCGCGCCGAATCGGCTCACCAGCGTGAGCCTGATTACCCATCTGAGTTATGACTTTATTCTTTTTTGCCTCTAAAGCTAATTGTCTGGCCTCCCAAATCGAGTGAGTCAATGGTTTTTGAACATATGTATGCTTACCCATCTGCACAGCACGCAAGGCTGCATGGAAGTGCATATGATCTGGAGTTGAAACTGTAACAGCATCAATACTCTTACCAAGTTCATCAAATAACTTCCTGTAATCAGTAAAGCCTTTAGAGCCAGGGTATTTTTTTACAGCTTGATTCAAGCGACCCTTATCAACATCACACAATCCTACAACATCTGCTCCAGCAGCATGTGCACCTGCTATGTCACTAGAACCTTTGCCTCCAGCCCCTATTCCAGCTAAAGCCACCCGATCATTCGCACCAAAAACACGACTAGGAACAACCTGAAAACCAAGCGCTCCAATTGAAGCAGATTTGATAAATTTTCTTCTAGAATAATTCTTCATGAATTTAAAAAATTAATTATTAAGGAATAATGATGCAATATCTTAATGATAATCTCAACATTCAAAATCACATAGATTAATAGAGGACTTTTCTAAATCTTGAAGAGTGTCCAAATCATTGAGCTCTTCAAGCAAAGTCACACCTAATTGATTCTTTTGCGCAATAACTAAGCTTGTTTCAAGAACGCGATCCGTACTCCATGCAACGCCATCAAAAATCAAAGAAGCTCTAAAATCATTCATTCCTACAAGATAGTATCCACCATCTGAGCAAGGCCCAAAAACAAGTTCATTTCGCCCCCCGATAGATTCAAAGGCTTCCAAAATAATTTTGTCACTAATCGTAATGCAATCCGAACCTATGGCCAAAACCCTATTAAAACCCTCTGAAAAATATTTATCAAAGACGAATTGAAGCTTTTCTCCAAGATCACGGCCAACTTGATGGCAAAAGATTTGATTACTTAAATCATAAATATTGAGGGCAAATATCTCCGTTTTAATCCAATTTTTAACTTCTCTAGTTTTTGAAACAGAATCAAAGTACCAACAGATCTTCATATCTTTCGTAAGTAAGGGAGAGAGATTCTCAATCACTCTTGAAACCATGTAACGATAAAGGTTTGCTGCCTTATTATGTCCTAAAACCTGTCCAATACGGGTTTTAACCATCCCAGGCTCTGGCCATTTGATAAAAATAACAAGAATATCAGTCAATTATATTAAAGATGTTAATTATTATAAATATAAGATATTTTTTGATTGTTAAGTACTTTTCGAGTAAAATTTAAAAAAATCTCATATTCACGCAGTGAGTTTGTAAAATTTTTTATAATTTTTATGGCTAAAAATAGACGTAAGCAAAAAAAAGAGTTCGAAATCTCTAATTCTCATTTAATTAGCTTTGGACTCATTGGCTTTGGAGTCATCTATTTATTATCCCTAATATCATTTTCTCTGAGCGATTTACCGACTTGGGTTCCATTCAGCCACACCACAAATCCAACTAGACCGGCAACCAATTTCATAGGACCACCAGGAGCGGTTTGGGCAGGTATATCATTCTATACATTTGGAATCACAAGTTACCTAATTCCAGTCATGTTAATTTGGTTAGGGTCAAAAAGGTTATTCAAACTAGAAAATTTATCAAAATTTGAAATCATTGGATTTGCGCTGTTTCTAATATCAGGATCTTGTTTACTTCATTATCAAAATTGGATTCTTCAATCAGGTCATTTTAATATTTCAGGTACCGGAGGAATCATTGGTGAATTCTTGGGCGAAAAACTAATTGGAATGACTGGAAATGTTGGTTCCTCTATTATTATGCTAACAGCATACTGCTCGGGAGGCATGCTAATTACCAAAGTCCACCCATCGCAAATTATTAAAGCTGGAATACGCTCATTAAAATCTTTCAATGATTGGCGAGAAAACAGAGTTTTTTCAAAAGCTGATGAAACTAAGAAGTTACTCATTCAAAAAAAGAAGCTTGAAAAAGAACATCGCCGTATAGAGAAAAAAATTGGTCAATCGGAAATTGATGAAAACCAAAAAAAATCTTTACCAAAATCGCTTGATGATACAATCGAGAATGATTTTGAAATTGATTCAAAAATTAACATAGGTGATATTGCTGAGGAAATTATTGAACCGGAATCTAAAGAAGATCCAACAGTAATTGCAGAGCCGAAAATCTTTGATGCTTCTTTTCGATCGCCAGAAGAAAACTCACAAAAAAAACCTTCGATTGCCGAAGTTTTGGCAGCGAACAAATCAATTAACTGTAATAACAGTGGAAACGATTTTAGCGCTACAAAGGAAATTCAATTCCCAGGTTATCAATTACCAGATATTGATTTATTAAATTATGAAGCACAGACCGATCGTAAACCAACTGATAAAAATCTATTAATCCAAACTCAAAAAACCATAATCGAAACACTGGAGCATTTTAAAGTTAAAGTATCTGCAGGTGATATTACAAGGGGACCAACTATAACAAGATATGAAATTTATCCGAGTAATGGTCTTAGACTAAACAGAATCACAGCACTTGAAGACAACATAGCCTTAGCAACCAAAGCTGAGAGAATAAACATTTTGGCACCAATACCTGGTAAAGACACTGTAGGGATTGAAATAGCTAATAATGAGAAAATAATTGTCCCACTGCGAGAACTCTTCGAAGACCCAGAATTCTTGGACCCAAAACACAAAATTCCGATCGCACTTGGTAAGGATGTTTACGGTAAGACGGTGGTCGGTGATCTTGCCAAAATGCCACACTTATTAGTTGCCGGCGCAACAGGAGCAGGAAAATCCGTTTGTATTAATGGCATCATCGCTAGCATGCTATACAGATTTACTCCCGATGAACTTCGCTTTATCATGATTGATCCGAAGGTTGTCGAGATGCAGGTTTATAATGATCTTCCCCATCAAATTGTGCCGGTTGTAACGGATTCAAAAAAAGTTATTTTAGCATTGAGGTGGGTAGTCAATGAAATGGAGCGGCGCTATCAACTCTTTGCTAAACTAAATATTCGAAATTTTGATGCATTTAATGAACGCCAGAAAGCTAATGAGGAAGAAAACCAGTCTGATGAATTCTTTGATCAATCGGGTCAAGCTCAATTAGACTTCGATAATACTAACGCAAAAGAAAATGAACTAGCTGAAGATGATTCTTGGGAATACGAATATGAAGAGGTCGAAGTCGAAGTTGAATATGAGGAAGGTGAAAAAGAGGGTGAATGGAATGAAGTTCAAGACTCCTCAGATGTTGATTCTGATATTAAACCTGCGACTCACAGCGAAGACATCCTGTTAGATTCAGAATCCACCAAAGAAGAAGCTCAAAGAAATAAAGAGATCGAAGATTCAATAGAAACATCTGATATTGATGAGGAGAAAATTCCTGAAAGACTCCCCTACATTGTTGTTATTATTGATGAGTTAGCTGATTTAATGCAAACTGCGCCAGCTGATGTAGAACAGGCAATAGCAAGAATTGCACAAAAAGCAAGAGCTGCGGGAATCCATCTCATCATAGCAACTCAAACACCTAGAGCAGATGTCGTCACTGGTATAATTAAAGCCAATATTCCTTCAAGGGTTGCATTCCAAGTTTCATCTTCTTTAGATAGTAGAGTGATACTCGATAATAAGGGCGCAGAAAAATTAGTTGGAAAAGGAGACATGCTTTATTTGCCCCCTGGCAGCGCACAGTTAAGCAGAGCTCAAGGAGCTTTAATTACTGACGAAGAATGTGTGTCGGTCGTTGAATTTTGCTCAAATCAAGCCAGTCCAATATTTGCTCAAGAAATTGAAGAGAAAATCAATGGAAGTAGTGATGAAAGTGAAGAAGTCTCAGATGAAGACGAGGAAATCATCGAAAAATGCCTAGAAGTCATTCAGGTTGAGAGGCGTGCATCCACTTCATTACTCCAAAGGAGGCTTCGTTTAGGCTACACTCGAGCCGCCAGAATGATGGATATTCTGGAAATGCGCGGAATTATTGGTCCTGGTGAAGGTGCAAAACCAAGAGAAATTTTAGTCGATTTGGCAAACTAGATCGTTTATAATGTTCCCCCCCGGAGTTATTTACCCCTCCCACATTAAAGTGGACCAATGGCTCCGAGAAAAGGAACCATGGATAATACGATCGGCAAAAAGCTGAGTGAAGCTCGCGAATGCCTCGAACTAAGTATCGAGGAAATGTCGATTATTACAAGGATACCATCAGAAGCGATTGAAAGTTTAGAGACGAGTAATTTTTCAGATTTTCCAAACTCTATTTATGCAGAAAGTTTCCTAAAACTTTATTGCAAACATCTTGATATCGATCCAAAAATTTTTATAAACGAAATAAAGGCATTTTTCAATGAGAATGATCATGAAGTTGCCTATTTACATGGTGCAGCAGCAAATAATGAATTTTCTGATCTGAAGAAAGATGAATCAAAAAATGCATCACCTATTACTCTTGCAGCTGCGGTTACCATCTTAATTATAGGCGTACCATCAATAATTGTTCTCAATAATTACAAGTCAGAAAAAAATGTTAACATTACGCCGGAACTCTATACTCCGAAATCTGAGAAAAAGAACGAAATCAAATCTATTGCCGAAAGTTTAATTCTAGAACAGGGCTCTGAAATTAAAACTGATAAAAGTTCATCAGATGAAACTCTTCTGGAAAAAGCAGAGGATCAAAATAGTATAAAACCAGCCCCCAAAGCAATTCCTATTGAAAAGAATCCTTCGACGGAACAACCCGTTGCCTTTTCTACATTCGGATAATTTTCAGTCTTCAAAAGACTGAATTATTAACAATGATGAATGCATTACAAAACACAAGAGTTTCAGATTTAAACGTTGCATCAAATCTTCCACTTCCGGCTCCAGCTCTTCTTTGCCACGAAATAGAAAGAACCGAAGAACAAGAAAACTTCATTGCTGATTCCAGAAAGCAAATCAATGATATTATTTTCGGTGAAGACTCTCGGTTGTTAATTATTCTTGGACCTTGCTCAATTCATTGTACTGAAGCAGGCAAAGAATATGCGGAAAAATTAATTAATCTCTCAGCTAAGGTATCTGACAAACTACTACTAGTAATGAGAGTTTATTTTGAGAAGCCCAGAACCACTCTTGGTTGGAAAGGATTAATAATGGATCCAAAACTTGATGGCTCGGATAATATTGCAGAAGGTCTAAGAGTAGCCCGAACATTTTTGAGTGATTTAATCAACCTTGGCATCCCTACAGCAACTGAATTATTGGATCCTATTACTCCCCAATATATTGCTGATTTAATAAGCTGGTCAGCTATTGGCGCTAGGACCACTGAATCTCAAACACATCGTCAAATGGCTTCTGGACTCTCTATGCCATTAGGTTTCAAAAATGCAACCACTGGATCTGTAATTCCGGCAATTAACGCGATAAAAGCCGCAATGAGTCCTCAAACATTTTTAGGTATTAGCCCTGAGGGCATCGCTTCTGCAGTGTCTACTAATGGCAATCCTCACTGCCATGTTATTTTACGAGGCGGCGAACATGGACCCAACTATGAAAAAAACCATGTTAATGAGGCTGTTGCAAAACTTAAAGACAACGGTCTTCACCCTGCAGTAATGATAGATGCCAGCCACGACAATTCCCAAAAGGACCATAATAATCAACCAGCTGTTTTCAGTAACATTGTAGATCAACGTTTGGACGGCGACTCAACAATCATCGGAGCTATGCTCGAATCTAATCTTGTTGCAGGAAATCAAAAATTTCCCCAAGAACTAGATTCTCTAATTTATGGTCAATCGATCACAGATAAATGTATTGATTGGGAAACAACTGAAAAATTAATTTTTGAAGCGGCCGAAAAGCTCTGAGTTATCTTCTCGCACAACATAATTAGGTAGTTTATTATCCATTTATGGATAAAATGACAGCTTACTTAAATGGTATTCTCTTTGTATCTGTATTATTACTTTTTCGCGTTGGAGGTGAGGAGAAAGATCCTTCTAGAATAGATTTGGTAAATCCAAATAAAAAATTACCTAAGAATATAGCCTTAATGGCTAAAAAAATTCGCCCCTCAATAGTAGTAGTTACACAAGAAGGGAGAGAAGGAAAAACAGTTGGCACAGGTACCGGATTTGTCATTAGTGAAAACGGGCTAATTGCTACATGTGCTCATGTTATTGGAGATTCACGATTAATAAAAGTTCGTTTTGATGATGGAAATGAATATAAGGTTGAGCAGATTTTCGCATCAGATCGCAAGTTAGATCTAGCTATTCTAAAAATAAACGCAAAAGACCTGAAGCCATTACAAGTTGAAAGCACGCAAATTTCTGAACAAGGATCAGAGGTCATTGCCATGGGCAATCCACAAGGCCTTGAGTTCAGCATCGTTCGAGGAATAATTTCTGGCATAAGAGAAATTGACAACCAATCACTTATCCAAATAGCTATTCCAATAGAGCCAGGAAATAGTGGCGGCCCGCTGCTGAATGATAAGGGAAATGTGTGTGGCATTCTTAATATGAAATCAGCAATAACCGAAAATCTTGGATTTGCCATTCCAATAGAAAATTTAATCAAAATAAAGAATGCCCCTAACCCAGTAACAATGGATAATTGGCTTACTATTGGGAAATTAAATTCTGCTATTTGGAAAACTAAAATGGGAGCCGATTGGCGCCAAAGAGCAGGTAGAATTAGCGTAAAAGAAAAAGGTTCTGGTTTTGGAGGGCGCTCACTATGTGTATATGTGAAAGAAATACCTAAAATTCCCTATGAAGTTAAGGTTGATGTAAAATTAAATAACGAGAACGGCGCAGCAGGTTTAATATTTGAGGCAAATGAAAATGACAAACATTACGGATTTTATCCAAGTGGAGGGAAATTAAGACTCACCCGATTTGAGGGCCCTGATGTCCTTTCTTGGTCAATTTTAAATGAAACTGACTCAGAATTATATGAAGATGGAGAATGGAATACTATCAGAATTAGAGTCGAAGAAGAATCAATATTAACTTTCCTAAACAACCAAAAACTATTCGAAATCAAAGACAATATTCTTCGCAATGGAAAAGTAGGGCTTGCTAAATTTAGAGATACCGAGGCTACTTTTAAGAATTTTAAATTAGGTACAGATCTTTCAATAAAAAAACCCTCTCCTGAAATCATTAAAGATATAAATAAAAATATTAGTCTTTTCTTAGATAATAATAAAGATGAATCAGCCATCAAAAATCTAAACAAAGAGGCTCTAACAGCTCAATCACTTATTAATAAAAAAATCAAGACTCTAGAAAACTCCATTACTTCTTTAGAAAAATTAAAGGACAAAGTTCATAGAGACAAAATTACAAATGAAATTCTTGAAGAGTTAAACAAAGGAAACGATTCCGATCTTTCTCAATGTGCTCTACTTCTTGCAAAATATGATAATCAAGAAATTGATATTGATGCTTATTATAGTGAAATAGAAAGAATGGGAGAGGACCTCATGTCCAAGATTAAAAACAACACTGACATAGAAGCCAAAGTGGCTTTGATAAGTAAATATCTATTTAAAGATAATGGCTATCACGGAAGTCGTACTGATTATTACAATCAATCTAACAGTTATCTAAATGAGGTTTTAGATGATAGAGAAGGAATACCAATAACCCTATCAATTATTTATATAGAATTAGCCAAACGAATAGGATTAAAAATGCAAGGGCTTGGACTCCCTGGTCATTTTGTCGTCTTTTACAATAATAATGGCAATCGAAAAATAATTGACCCCTTTGATAATGGAAAATCTATCAGCGAAGCTGATGCTGATGCTATAGTTAAAGAATATGATAGCTCTATGAATGCCAATGATTATAAAGCAGCTGGTAACAAATCGATCATTCAGAGAATGCTCTATAATTTGAAAGGAATTTCTATAGATAAGAAGGAATATCAAGATGCTCTTAATTATGTTGATCTTCTGATTGCAATCGACCCAAAAGACCCTCAAGAAAGATTAAGTCGATCTATACTTTTTATTCAATTAGATCAAAATGATGATGCTAAAAAAGATTTGGAATGGCTCTTAGAAATGGAACCCGAAGGGGTCCGGATTGAAAGAATTCGACAACTCTATGATCGACTTAACTAATTTTTATAATTAAGACACTTCAATTTAAAAAGGGAAGTGGCCATTTTGCACTAACTAATAGCCACTTCCCCAGAAACCCGAAGAATAACCGCTACTTTAAACTTAGGGTATAAGATTTACACTTGTTTAATTCTTCCTATTTCCCATTAGGAATTAGTCAACCAAGAGTATTTTTATATTAGACTAATACTCAATGCCGGCTACCGCCGTAATGCCATATAGTGATCCGATTTTAACTAATTTTAATAAAAATAAGTCTATATATCGCTCTATCTCTTTAGTCTTCTAACTGTTACAGTGTCGCCTAAGCGTAATTTACGTTCTGGCCCAACATAAATACTCACATTAGTTACGTTCTCAGAATCAGGTAGCGATTCTTTACATTCTAAAGTCACTTCATGAAAATCACCCCGAAAATTATTCGCTATCACTTTTCCAACAATATGCACATCACCAGAGGGATCTTTAGTTATTTCCAAATCGGCAGGCCTTACTAAAATATCTGTGGACTCATTAGGTGCACCCTCACCCTTAAACAATTGACAAGGAATACGATTAACTTTTCCAAAAAGACTAGCAGTATATTCACTCGTCGAGTGAAAATAGACTCTTTCTGGACTTCCGACTTGCTCTAACTTACCTTCTTTTAAAACTGCCAAAGTGTCTGCAACAGATAAAGCGTCACGGGTATCATGAGTTACAATTAAAGCCGAGACACCACTTTCTTTGACCACTGATCTAAGCTCGTCTCGCAAAGAATCTTTTCTAACAGGATCAAGATTACTAAATGGCTCATCAAGTAATATAAAATTTGGCTTTGGAGCAAGCGCTCTAGCTAAAGCGACTCGCTGCTGTTGACCACCAGAAAGCTCATGAGGAAACCTATTCTCAAGATTCTCAAGACCAGTCAAAGAAAGAATTTCATTGAACCGTTTTAATCTCTCATTTTTCGGGCTTAGCTTATGCAATCCGTAAAGAATATTATTTTTTATGGTTAAGTGAGGAAAAAGAGCATAATCCTGAAATACAAATCCTATGTTACGTTCCTCAGGTAATAAAGTTTTTGTTTCAGAGCTCCAGGCAATCTCACCATTAATTTCGACCAAACCACTATCGGGATTTTCTAAACCGGCAATGATTCTCAAAAGAGTAGTCTTTCCGCTTCCGCTTTCGCCGACTAGAGCCATGATGTCGCCATCAGAAAGGGAAATAGAAACTCTTTCAAGCGCGGGGTTATCCGATCTTGGAAAGCATTTAGTAATTTCCTGTACTCGAAGTGATTTCGACATCCGATTATTCTTGAACTATTCGTTTACGAATTAAAAGATGTAAAGCTAAGACACCCAATGTTCCGGTTATAACTAGCACTAGAGCAGGAATAGAACCATCAACTATCCTTTCTTCTTTTTGAATTAAGCCATATGAAGTAGTTGCAAGCGTCTCAATATTCGGAGGTCTAAGCACTAGAGTTAGCGGCAATTCCTTTAAGATATCAACAAATAACACTATCATTGCCCCAAGGAGAGGAAACCGAAGAAGTGGCAGGTGAATATTGAAGAAACTACCCCAACTCGATCTTCCAAGCATAGAAGAAGCCTCATCCATGTTAACATTTATTCTTGTCATGCCAGCTTCAATCGGTGCCAAAGCAGGCGTCATAAATCTAACAAAATAGGCAACTATTAATCCTGCAGGAGTCAAAGTGAACATCAAAGATGTAAGGGAGCTAATCCCAAAGTACTCACTGATAAATTTTCCCATACCTGAAAAATATATTAGTATCGAAATTGCAACGACAGCTCCAGGAACAGCATAACCCAGCATACATAGCTTAGTTAAAGTTTTCATGATAAAAGAAGGAAATAATCTTGATGCATACGATACAATCAATGCTGCAACAACTATTCCAACGCATCCAACTGAAGAAACAATAAAACTATCAACTAAAGGACCCTGGACCAAACTAGAAATATTACTTTTACCCCAACCTCTAAATGTATTCATGATTAAATTAGAAATGGGGAATACAAATGATAATAGGAAAATCATCAAACAACTTAAAAACGCCATAAATGAGCCGAAGTTAGTTTGTGTTGGTGTCGAAAAATTATTTTTTGAAGACCTATGAGCATGAAACTTGGCTCGTCCTCTCAATAATCTTTCTAAAACGATAATAAGAAGAACAAAAACCATAGCAACTGCAGCTAAGCGTATAGCAGAATCTTTATCACCCAGATCAGTCCAACTCACAAAGATGCCCGTTGTTAAAGTTTCAATACCATAAAAAGTCATTGCTCCATACTCATTCATCACTTCAAGAAGCGCCAACAAGAGCCCACCAATGATTGCCGGTCGGGCTAATGGTAAGCCAACACTAAAGACACTACGAAATAAACCACGACCTAGTAGCCTTGAATTTTCAATGTAGGTTCCAGAAATTTCCGAGAACCCCACTCTGGCTGCTACATAAACATAGGGATAGAGAGCAAAAGAAAGAACTAAAATAGCCAAACCATGATTAAAGACTTCAGTCGAATACGACATTACTGAAGCTCCCCATCTTTCTTTAATCAAAAGCATTAATGGGTCTCGTATATCATATTTAACGAACGAATATGCAAAAGCCATGACGTAAGTCGGTATCGCCATTGGGAGCATCAATGCTAAAGAAAAAAACCTCTTAAAAGGAAAGTCCCAAACAGTAATTATCCATGCAGAACCAACTCCAAAAAGAAGAACAGTAATCCCAACACCAATAATCATAATTAGCGTGCCTAGAATATATTCGAAGAGCAGATGCTCTGATATAAGCTCCCATCCCTCTCCAGGTGCTTCAAAAAATGAGGAAAGTACTACAGTAAGCGGAGAAAAAAGCACTATCGTGATGATTGCCGCAGCAAGCCACCACCAAAAAGATGAGATTCTTTGAGTATTTATATCTTTTAAACCTCCAGGCATAACCAAGAAAAGGTCATTAGCCTAAGGCATAAAACTTAACCGAGCAACGAGGGGAATTTAATTAATAATGATTATAATTATTTCCAATTAGCTAAGGCAAAAATCTTAACAGCTTCGGAATTTAAAGTCCCTAATTCTGAAATGGATAATGCATCAGCTTTAAATTTACCCCAAGATTTCAGCAATGGAGAATCTGTAGAAGAAACTTCTAGGGGAAATTCATATGTTGTCACAGGAAATGTGCTCTGGGCTTCTGGACCAGTCAAAAATTCAAGTAGCTTGATAGCATTGGCTTTGTTTTTTGACCACTTTACTACTCCCCCACCACTAATATTTATATGCGCTCCCCTTCCTTTTTGATTAGGAAAAAACACTCCAACTTTTTCTGCAACTTCACGATCCTTAGGATTAGACGAGTTCACCAATAGTCCGACGTAATATGTGTTTGCAATAGCAACATCACCAATGCCTGCGGCAACTGCTCTCATCTGATCACGGTCACTGCCTTCTGGGGGCCTTGCCATATTCTTACGTACTGCAGCAGCCCACTTAGCAGCACCTGACTTACCATTATTGGCAATAATGGATGCCAAAAGAGATTGGTTATAAATATTAGAAGAAGAGCGCGCCAGAAGTTTTCCCTTCCATTTGGGATCAGCCAAGTCCTCATAAGTACTCAACTGTGAAGGTTTGATGCGGTCTTTTGAGTATATGAGTACGCGAGATCTCACGGTAAAACCATACCAATGACCAGCTGCATCTCTCATGTTTTTTGGAACTTGTTTATCGAGCTTAGAACTGGTTGCAGCTTGTAAAATACCAGCATCTTGAGCTCTAACGAGTCGCCCAGCATCTGCAGCGATAAGTAAATCTGCGGGTGATTCCTTTCCCTCAGCTTTAATTCGTTCAATAAGTGCGTCAGCTGAAGCCTTGACGACATTTACTTTTATTCCCGTATCTTTGGTGAATTTCTCATAGAGTTTTTCATCGGCCTCGTAATGCCTATGAGAGTAAAGAGTAACTTCTTGGGCTCCAACCGGCAAAACGTTAAAGACAACCAAGGAGATAAAGAGGTGAACGGTTACGAAATTGAGAAATTTTGATAATGCTTTCATTTATTGAGAATTATTCTCAATAAATGAAATAGTTAAAAAAATCAAAATGTTTTTTCATTAGAATTTTATTAACATATGTGAAATACAGCATTAATTAAACGTTTTGAATGATAGGGTTTAATATCCATATTAACTATCAGATAGAGATACATGGAAATATTCGTTGTAATTGACGGCAAAAAGACCGGGCCGATGAGCATTTACGAGGTAAGAGAATTACTTGGTAAGGATAAAATTAACACAAGCACTTTAGCATGGGTCAAAGGGATGACGAAATGGGAGCCATTGAAAGAGTGTCCACCTTTTAAAAATAGCATTGATATCGAAATTGCCGAAGCTGACCGTAATTCAATAATTGTTAATAGCGAAGAAAGAAAATCTTTTCTAGAACCTTCTCCAAATCTCTCAAAAGCAAAACCTTGGATAAGGTTATGGGCCAAATTAATCGACTTTCCAATTAATACTTTTTTGGGAATTTTATTTCTAAATAATTACTTAGGAAGGTCAAAACTTAATGAGCTGATGGGACCTGATGCTCTGCAAAAAATGTTGAGCAGTGAATCAACTGCTCAACCTGAAATTGGTGTCTTAGTATTGATAACTTTATCAATTTGCATTTCTTGGATAATTACTGAGTCATTACTAATATCGATTTTTTCCACAACACTAGGAAAATGGATATTAAATATAAAAACATCCAAGATTGATGGGAAAAGAGTTGATCCCTTGTCTGCCTTAACAAGATCATTTTTTGTTCTATTTTTTGGCCTTGGGTTTTGGATTTTTCCTTTCCTAATTATCTGCCCCATTATTTCATATATATATTTATTAAACAAAAGAATAACCCAGTGGGACCGATGGTTAAAAATAGAGGTGACGCATAACGAACTAAACGCACTGAGAATTTTTGCTGGTATTTTTTCAATTTTTATAATTAACAATTTAGTTGGACTCTTATTGTTGTCTCCAGAACCAATAATACCATAGAAATAAAATGACGAAAAATTACGTTTATTTTGATCTAGAGACTATTCATTCAGCTAATGATGTTGGAGGATGGAATAACAAAGGCGATATGAGAATGTCTGTTGGTGTTACGTACAGTTCAAAATCTAATGGATATATTGCTTATCCTGAACATAAAGTTGAAGATCTAATCAAGGAATTGACTTCTGCTGATCTCGTTATTGGTTTTAATCACATTAATTTCGATTACCCTGTTCTAGAAGGTTACCATCCATTTTCATTGGCTGACCAATGCATTAGTCTCGATCTGATGGTTAGCATAGAAGAAAAAATTGGTCACAGAATCAAACTTGAATCTGTTGCATCAGCGACTTTAGGAACTGGAAAAACGGCTCAAGGTCTAGATGCCATCAGATGGTGGCGTGAAGGTAAATATAGAGAAGTAGCGGAGTATTGCTGTTATGATGTCAAAGTAACG
>CEUK01177584.1_pt1 | contig 19604 bp, 18 predicted proteins | sample 356451 | NCBI WGS metagenome assembly CEUK01 (sample SAMEA2622843, study PRJEB7988) | marine metagenome | isolation source: saline water (ENVO:00002010), including
TATTACAGAAACGGATACTATTTATAATTTAGGATTCCCTAAATTAAAAAAGTATGCTTTTTATACGTCAATTCGGGTAGGCTAAGATGGCCGGAATGGATGCATTATCTGAAAGTGCAGAAATGATGATTAAAAATATAAATCAGTTGGCTGCAGATGAAAAAAGAGTAAGGACATCTGACTTAGCAGCTAAGACCGAATTAAAACCTGCGACAGTCACAGAAATGATTCAACGCCTAGGAGATTTAGGACTCGTGGACTATGAGGCTTATCACGGTGTACATTTGACAAAACAAGGCCAGCACGTAGCTGATGTAATAGAGCATAGATTCAATATACTAGAACGTTTTATGACTGAAATACTTGGAGTTGACGGTGATGAAGCAGCTGAAGTTGCATGTAGGATGGAACACGTCTTAACAAGAGATGTTGAACACAAACTAACTACCTTTCTGGGCATAGACCCACAGAAAGAATCTGAATTATTTTGCCACAAAATTAATATCGAAGACGATACTAAACACAAATATCTACCGTTAAGCAATTTTGATGAAGGAAATACTGGCACTGTTAAATTAGTATTTGAAGATAATGAATTATCTACAATATTAAGGCAAAAAGGAATTCAACCTGGCAATTCATTAATGTTGAAGAAAGCTGATGGAAAAATTTACAATGTAGAAACAGATGAGGGAAATTTCTCCCTAGATAGAGAAACTGCGGCTAAAATTATTATTCAAAACTAATGGCTTCTAAAGGCATTCTATATGTTATTATTAGCGGAGTTAAAGATTATAAACGAGCTGCTGAAGCATTAAGGCTCGCCGAATATCAAGCTGGCGATGGAAGGAATATAGCTTTACTATTACAAGGAGAGGGAGTTGAATGGTTAGTGGATGGAAATGAAGACTACCGAAAAGAAATCCAAATTTCACTTGGCGTAGTAAGTGAACTAGGAAGTCCTGTATTTCTTTGCGGAGCATCATTAAACGAAAGAGGCTTAACTCCTACAATGGGTGAATACAAGTTTACTACATCCTCTGCACCTAAAAGAATTAATCAAGTTATTGATAAGGGTTGGCAAATAGCAGTTTTCTAAATTCATAAAATTGATAATATTTTTCGAGAAACTCTTTCAGAATTTTTTCCATCTAGGAAAGCATGAAATAAATGCTTAATACGAATCTGCTTAGAACTAATTGAAGTTGATAATGAAATCTTCAGATCTTTCAAAAATGATTCGAAAGTTACATTAATTTTGCCTGGAAAAACCAAATCATAGTCATACAAGAATCCCCTAGTTTCCTTATAATTGGAGATATCTGGACAATAATTTACAATTTGGCGATCTAATAATAAAAAGTCTACCCAGACGCTAGAATAATCTGTAACAAGAACATCTGCCTTTCTAAGAAATAAGCCTACCTCAGGACAGGGGCAGTCGGAAAGATTTAATGTGGGAATAGAACCAAAATCTATCGGAGGTGCATTAGGATGGATTTTAACCCCCAATACTGCATCCTCAGATTTGAGTAATAATTGCAATTTAGTAATTTCATGTTCATCAAACTTTGGATTATGAAATGTGTCGTCTCGCCATGTGGGCATGTAAAGAACCATTTTCCTTTGATTCAACTTATTTTCAATCCAGTTTAAACCACTTTTCAAATCATTCGGAATTTGAGAATCATTGAGAAGCAACAAGTCATTTCTTGGTAAGCCTGTCAACCACATTTCTTTTTTGGATTTTCTAAAGCACGATTGCATTGCTAAAAAGTCCAATCTTGAGCTACAAATCATTGAACTGTATTTTTCAAACTCTGATTTAATTGCGAGTACGTTTTTATCCTTGATTCTGTAACCTAAATTCTTTAAGGAAATTCCGTGCCAAACATTAATTATTTTTCTTCGATTGTAATCTAATGAATCTGAAAAAGGTATATCGCTTGTACCATGATCTATCACTATGTATCTTGACCGGAGCCAGTAAACTAATCCCTTAAAACTATAAAAATTTACGTGCCTTGAACTTGTAACATCTTGTTTTCTAAAGAACAATATAACACAATCAATTTCTTGAAACTTTGATAATGAATCAAAAAGAAAACGTCTATTGTCTTTATAATCATTAAAAGAATATAGAGGGAATATTATAGTATTCTCCGTTTTAGGAAAGAGTCTATCTAAAATTTTAAGAATAAGTTGAAATAAATCGAATAAAATATTCTTCATTTAAAGCTGGTTATGAAGTTCTTTACACCAGCTTTCTATTCTTTCGTCGGTCATTTCGCCCTGATTATCCTCATCCAATGAAAGACCGCACCACTGCCCGTCTATTTCTCCTTTGGACTCATCGTAATCATATCCCTCTGTTGATGTAAAACCTAATGCTACACCTCCGCCGGCAATCATTTTTTCATATACCATACCCATTCCATCTTGGAAAGTATCAGGATAACCTAATTGATCGCCTTGACCAAAAATAGCAAATTTTACGCCATCAAAGTCCATTCCATCCATGTCTTCCAAGAGATCTATCCAGTCATCTTGTGCTTCCCCAACGTACCAAGTAGAAATTCCCAGTATTAAAAAATCATATCCAAGTAAATCGTCAGGTTCAATCGAACTGACGTCTTGAACTGTACAGTCATGCTCACTAAAATGCTCTGAGATTAACTCAGCTGCAGTCTCAGTATTACCCGTGCTCGATCCATAGAATATGCCTACTTTCATTTGGTTTCCTCTTATTTTTGTTAAGTTTTACGCTCTATTTGTAAGTTACGTAGTGACGTACTACTAATTCCCTTTGTGTGAGGGAGCATCACAACCTCAATTCCATTTTTTTGAATGGCCTCTCGTCCCATAAAATCAATATATGGATCTTTTTCCCAATCGGTTCCATGAAATAAATGTGTGATCTTAAATTCGTTGAAGAAAGGCTCATGCTCATTGTTATCAACTATCACTAACGTTAAATCCATGTTTAACTGTTGTAACATGTTAAGCCTTTCGTTTTCATTGTGGGCTATTTCTTGTTTTTTGTACTTACGTGCATATCTATCTGAAACTACAGCAACCACTAATTTATCGCATAATTCTAAGGAACGGGCGATTATGCTAACGTGACCCTTATGACAAAAGTCAAAGACTCCTGCAAGATAACCCACTTTTCTACTACTCACGGTTTACCTCTTCAAAAACTATTTCGAAGACACTACCGCTCCAATGAAAAATTAACAGTTCACCATTAAGTCCTTTTCCAAATCCTACTATCTGAAGGTCGGTATCAAACAAAAAGTTAGCTGTCCAGTTATTTTTATTTTGGACTATCCAAACAGAACCTGTGCAAAAATCTCCATATAGGTATCCTTCACCCACAGGGAAGGAATCATTCATCCAAAAACCTCCTGTTATTGAACAATTGCCTTCTACATGGTCATATTCTATAACCGGATCAGTTATACCTTTTGGAGTGGCTGAACTAGATGAAGAACAATCTGAATTGGGAGAAAAGGAGTGACTTCCCTCACGGAGAGACCAACCAAAATTCGAAGATGTGTTCCAACTTTGAATATAGTTAACTTCTTCGAAACAATTTTGCCCAACATCTGCTATCCATAATCCTCCATTTTCGTCAATATCAAATTTCCAAGGATTTCTCAATCCTTTGTGAAGAATGTAAGTGCTTGAGCCATCTGAGTTAAACATAACTGGGCTAATGCTGGTACCGTCGTATTTGAAATAATGGATTGAAGATAGCGGGGAGGATTCATTTTGGCCATTATTGTCAGGATCATTTGATCCCCCACCATCACCAACGCCCCATAAATAATACCCATTTCCAGCAGAAAGTAAATGTCCAGCGTTATGATTTCTGTATGGCTGCACAATTTCATGTAAAACTCTAAGAGTTGAAATATTTAAACTTCCGTTTTCAACAGAAACATCAGCTAGAACTAAAGGTGAAGCTGATTGACCACCACAATTTTGATACTCAACATAAGACAATAGTAACTTTTTGTCATTTTCATAATTGTCAGAAAGAGCCATACCAAGTAATCCCTGCTCAGGGTGACATGCTGAAACTTTACTGCTGAGATTACCAAGCAAGTACTCGTTAGTCCCATCCCACGAACGGATTTCACCGTTTAAATCTGCAATCCACAAAGCATTTTCGATGCTATTAACTACTGAAACTATAGGTGTTTTGAAATCTTCCATGTAGATTACACAGGAAGAATTCACAGACGAAACTAATTCGCAGTTACTATCTTTTTTTTCAGGCCAAGAAAACCCAGAACCCTCATCAGACTGCAAGCAGCCGGTAAGACTAAACACAGAGATGAAAAGGGCTAATAGAAATGCTTTGGAACGCAAGCAGTTGCTACTATGCAGAATTACTTCTACGCCAGTAGACTATTCCTGCTGCAGCTACACCAACTAGGGCAATTGCTGCGTACATCATCATATTAGATTCGCTTCTTTCAGGATCGGTAGAATATGCAGCATTGAAATATGCATTAATTCCAGGAACTCCTCCTATTGCGACTCCATACGTACCCAAATGATTAGTTGTATTTGTTACACTGATACCTGGAGTTGTTAAAACATCTACAATTATCTGTCTTCCACTGTCGCTTTGATTCATAGCAAATATAGCATCCTGAAGTGCTACCACCTCATCCTCTGTCATATATTCTGGATTGTACATAATTGGGTGACCTGGAGCTCTACCGAAATTTGTTGACAAAGTGTGATAGTCTGAGTTTGACTTAAACTCTCCTTCAAAACACCAGCTTTGAGGGTCGTCATCTGGACAATAAGTTGGTAATGTTAAATCCTTGACAAAAGCAATGTCTCCTTTTCCTTCAGCCATACAGCGCAAAGAACCTTGATATTTGTAATAAATTCCACTCTTAGGAATACTTGAGTCCTCCGAAAAGTGATTTGTAACTGTGTTTCTTAGAGAATCAATATCATCTGGATCTCCAACTATTTCGACATACCCGTTAGCAATCAAGAACCCCATTGGCAATAGCATTCCTGCACTTCCAAGCGCTGCAGTATGGCAAGATGTTTTACCCTTCATAAGTGCAAACGGATCTGTATCTGGATCATCGTCTAAATCTGCTTGAGCCATATCTGAATCCTTGTGGACTACAGCTACAGCCTCATAGTATGCACGGCCGTCTCCTTTCTGCTCAGATGCTAGTACTTGAAGACCATGGTTTTGCCAAGCTAGCCATGCAGCTCCACCATCCAGAAAGCCAATATCGGCGTGGCCAAATCTTAAAGCTTCAACTGTTGAAGCTGCCCCCTGAACTGTATAAATCTCTACATCCTTACCTAACAATTTTCCTATTTCATCGGCTAATCTCTGAGGATTTTCATCTTTGTCTTGATAGTCTTCTTTTGTTTCAAATGCTATAGTTAAACAGTCATCTGGGTCTGCACATTCATCAAATTCTACAGAACCAAAAGATAAGCAACCAGTCATACTGGTTGTAACTAAAAACAAAACTGCGAGCATTGCGTTTATGGTTAAATTTTTCATTATATTCACCAATTTAGGTGAGCCTAAAATAAGGGTGTAAATAAAGTTTAGGTGGGCCTAAAAATAGGAAATAGTATCAAAAAGGCTATAACTAGGCCCCTCATAAGAAAATTGTAATAAGTATTATTTTATTTTATTACAGGAAAAAAAATGAGTACAATTCAAGTAACTGACACCGATTTTGAAAAAACTATTAGCGATAATGAACTCGTACTAGTTGACTTTTGGGCGCCTTGGTGTGGCCCTTGCAAGGCTTTAGGTCCCGTTCTGGAAGAAATAGCCTCTGAAAATCAAAATATTGTTATTGCGAAAATGAATACGGATGAAAATCCGAATACTTCATCAGCCCATGGCATTATGTCTATACCAACAATGATGATTTTCAAAAATGGACAACTAGTAGACAGATTAGTTGGAGCGATGCCAAAAGATGCAGTCATGCAAAAGATAGAACCTCACTTTTAGGAAAGGCTAATTCTAACTTCTGAATTTTTCAATTCTTTAACCAAGGCCTCTGTGTCAGCGTTACTTAAATTACACACTAGAGTGTATACCTCATACATTTTATGAAAACTACTAATCTCTATCTTCGAGTATTCATTAAATGCAGTTATGCTTACATTTAATATTTTAACTAGAGGGATTCCACCTTCGCGTGGCTCTCCCGTTAAAATGGAAGCTAGCTCTTCTTTACGAAATCCTCCACCTTCAACTACTAGATGATCGCCATAAATCATTAGCCATCTGCCCTTAACATTTACATCTTTCCAAGCTAAACTGGCTGGAAGTGGAGGACCTTCTGTAACTACTTCTTTTGGTTCACCCCAATCATCCTCATTCCAAAGATTATTCTCTAACAAAAAACCAACGGGCAACCAATCTTCACCATCCCAAAATCTTGCCTCCTTTGATAATGTACCTTTGCCCAAATCATCTACCAATCTTTTTTCAGAAATTGGCCCGTAGACTTCATCGTCTACTTTCACTAAGTATTCCTGATCAACTTCTGAATCGCTCATTTAGCCTCATAAATATATGCACTACTGGAATCTAAATCTGGCATTTCACCTAACCTCCAACCCGGCGCCGTGGTTTCTGCGTAATAATAGCTAATTTCATTTGATTCACCTTCATTAAGTACATAATGCACTCCTTCCGCCCCAGCAACGTCAATGCCTACTGCTGCGTGTCCATACCCATCCCATGCTTCGGGTATTAATATTATGGAGGCATTATATTTTAAAATTTCAACTAATGAAATTAAGAGTGCTGAAGTATCTTCACAATCTCCTGTTTGATCAACTAAAGTTTCTATGGGATATCTTGGGTATTCACCGACACCAGCAGTTAAATTGTCTTCGGAATATTTTAACGACTGGGAAAAACTTATAAAAAAGTTAATTTTATTCAAAGGTGAAAAATTTTCTTCAGAAGACATGTTATACAATATACCTGCTATTTCGATCAATTCAGGGTCATCAGTCGTAACAAAATTGAGATAATCTCTGTAATCTTTTATCTCGTGTGGTTGACTAACGTAATAAGAATAACTAGTCTGATCAAAAGTATAACTAAATTGGTACTCTACCATCTGAAATGTCCATTTGAAAGATTTTAGGTAACCAAAATTAAAAACATCTATTTTCAAGGTTAGGGATGCGTCATCTAGATCATTTGAATCATCCAAGCTTCCATCTAAAGTGCCATTTAAGTTAATCCAAGCCTTTCTTTCTAAGTCAAAAGTAATTGTTTCACTGTAGCTTGAATTCGAACTACTAATATCCAATTCTTCAGAACTACGAAATTTCAAAAAATAAGCAACAACTCTAAACTCATGCAATATTTGGTTGTCTGGAATATTAAATTCAAATTCAGCAGTTAGGTTAAAACTTTCTTGCCAAGGAACATGCCATGGATTTCCTTCATTATCAAAACGCTTCAATTGTTCACCATCCTGATATAAGAAAAAAATAACCGGAGCGGTTTGCCGGTTATTTTGCTTATCAATTAACTCAACGCTCTTAAAAGTAAATTTCAATGCTAGATCATTGTATGGATCTAAATCCTCTGAATCGTTGAAACCATCATTATCATCGTCAGAATCTAAATTATCTCCTATACCGTCTAAATCATTGTCTGCATTTTCAAGAGGATCAAAGGGAAAAAAATCCTCTGAATCATTGAAACCATCATTGTCGTCATCAATATCCGAATTATCGCCTATTCCATCTGAATCATTATCATTCCATTCACTAGAATCTCTAGGAAAGGCATCTTCAGCATTAGGAATTCCATCTAAATCTGCATCGTACAACATTTGATTTAGAAGAGCTCCAAGCAATAGGCCCACTACTAAGATAGAAGATAATTTTATACTTGATTTCATTACAAACCTAATAATTTAGGTAGTTCACGCATGTTTGTAAAAGGTTCGGCCCCCGCTTCAATTAACTCCTCTTTTGAACTCATTTTTACTAAACCTAATACTCGTATTCCTGCCCTAACTGAAGCTGTAACGCCTGTAATACTGTCTTCGATAACTACGCATTGATCTTTTGAAAAACCCATTTTCTTAGCTGCGTATAAGAAAAGTGCAGGATCAGGTTTCGGATTTGCGACCTCAGAAGCTGTGTAAACTCTACCTTCAAAATATTTGTAAAGACCGGTTAATTTCAACGAATTCTCTACATGACCTGGCCTCCCATTTGATGCCACGCATTTCGCTAATTCAAGAGATTCCAAAACTTCAGATATTCCATCCATGGGTACCAAGTCATACTTGTAAGCCTCAGAAACCTTTTGCACTAACCTAGGAACCCAGTCATTAGGCAAATCACTTCCTGACATCTCTTTCATCCCATAGACAACTGCGTCTATTGTCTTACCTCCCCATAACTTAGTTGCTTCCTCCCAAGTCATTTTTATTCCAAGCTCACCTGCCATTTCAGCTATAACTTTGTTAGTCAAAGGTTCACTATCTACTAAAGTGCCGTCGCAGTCAAAGATAACACACTTGACTTCGCTCAATAAACTGTCACATCCAATGATTTCATAATTTCTCTAAGAAATGATGTTGCATAAGTACCCTTGTGTAGCCAGAAACTGAAAATGGGATCTCCAGAATTATAATCTACCTCAATGTCATTATATTTTTGGAATAACGGCCTGTACATTCCATACGATGACAATTCATGAATTTCATCAATTATAAAGTCTCCAAACTTAACTCCTAAATCATCCATTACCTCTTTTTCCAATTCTCCTTGCCGTCCTTTTGAAAATTTACTATTAACACCAGGCAATAATCCAGCAACCCAAGCTTTCCCCTCACGGCATCTTTTCGATAATTTTGGTTGATTTCTTTCTGTAACTTCAATAGTGACTCTTTGATCTGGCCCACCATACCCGTCAGCAGGCATAACAAAGTCGCCAATTTGAGGTAGACAAGCATCCATTCCTTCCTTAATTCGCATATCAAGAACTTTATTGAAAATTAAACTTTGATAACCGTGAACAAGCATCTTAGATAAACTCTCAGGAAGTTGAAGAATGGCTCCAGCATAATCTCCTTTATTCCTAGATAAATGGCCTAATAATTGCCTTTCAAATAACATATGAGGTGGAAACTTATCAAGTGATTTTGCGAAATCTTTAGTTTCTAGTAAATATTCCCGTCCCCCATGCCCTGCAAAATTGGGCGAACCAAGAGTAAGATAATCAAGAACAGCCCCTTCATAATCTCCTTGAACAATCTTTTCGCCTACTATGTGAGTTATAGGTCTTACTGTTCCAAACCGCTGGACCCCAAAATAATTAGGAAAAAATCCATCTAACTCTGAAAAAATATCTGCAATATGATCTCTGTTAGATGAATTTGTAACTCTGATCTTAAATTTATTTCCGACCAAGTTACCTAAACGAATTGGCTTTACTGAGCTGTGGAGAAACTCCAATTCTATATTTTCTAAATCTACGGAAGACAACTTTTCAATTGAAGTTTTTAATGAGAAATGCTGAGTGGTTATTGCTCTCTTGTCCTTAGTTCCTGCAAAGCCAATTGATTTCTGACCTATATTCAGCTTACGAGATAATTCTTTTACTAAAACATGAGTGTCCCAATTCTTAGCTTTAATTTTTACTATTTGGTGCTTTCCTGTAGGAATGTCTTGCATCCATATCCAATGAGACCTGCCAGGAATAGAAACTACTTCTTCAACGTTAAAATCTTCTGATTTTTTCCTGAGCTTTCCTCCTATACCTGACGTCTTAGAAAAAAAAGACTCTGAGCCAACTATATGTTGACTAACTAAACTCATTCACTTTGAAATCGCTTTAGCAGTGACTTTTATGTCTGCGATTATTTTTTCGACTGCTTTCAAAACTGAAGCTTTAGGCGTACCTTTTTTTGTACGAACATAAAATTTAGGATTATCTAACACTATGTGGCCCATGTAGTAAGAAGCATACTCAACGTTTGAATTTGCAAGGGTGTGGTTCATAAGAGGTCCAAGTAATGTTTCACTTGCACCATGAATCTCAAACTCTAATTCGTTTTTAGTTTTGTTTACTACTGTAACTTCCATAGGTTTGTCGGACAAAAAGGGTCATTATAAAGATTGGGCATTTTCAATTGCCCTTATCCTTATCTCATGAGGCGCATTTGTTTTAATGCCAATTGGTGAAAAAATACTAACGCTTGCAAAAAAACCTTCTTTTTCTAAGCATTCTACTATTTTTAATTTTTTAGGAGTTTGTCCTATTTGAGCTGCCCTAGCTATATCATTTATATCAAACAAACCAGGCGGCCCCTCTGCTTCTTTTCTTAGTGTATCAAAAAATTTACCTAATTGCCCCTCACAATTTTCTGGAACCAATTCTGAATCTATAATTTTTTCCATCCATATTGGTCCAGCAGATTCCGAATCTTCTTCATCTAAGACCTGCATATCCTGATTAAGCCATTTTAGAGTAATTGGTCTTGCATTTGTAATTTTTACAAATACACGTAAATGATGCCCTTCAGAGTAGGATAGCATAGGCTCAATGCTCCTGTCATACTTTGATGCTAATGTTTGAATCCGCCCTAACAATATCCTTATTCCTACTTCCTTGGCGGCCACTCTCTTCATCGAGTAGGCTCCGTATCTTTTAAAGCAAATTGATGGTTTAGCACCACAAAGAACGGCTGTATCTGTTGCAGCTATTCCCAATATTCCTCCATAATTCACATTTTCAATTATTGATTCAAGATAAGGAGCCGGGGTGCCAAAAGGATCAACATCAATCCAATCATATTGCCTTTCCTTTACTAAATTTTGTAAATCATCATGAAATACTTCAGATTGAAGATTATTTATTTCTAAATTACACTTTATCGCTTCTACTGCCAATTTAGAGGTATCACAAAATTCCACATTGTAATTACATTCTAAAGCAAGTCGTATTCCTCGGATACCTGAAGCTGCCATACCATCCAAAAAAAGTCCATTAAAATTTAATTTTTTAGCAAATTCTACATTTAAGTCTCTGCTAAATTTCATTGAGGGATTATAGAAAACACCTTTCCTCTTTCCTGGACCCTTGTCTTTCCCGGAAAGACTTGCTTTAAAATTTGCTTTGCCTTCTTGATGCTCGATCAAACCATTCCAGTTTTCAATATATTGACTGCTTTTGAAGGTAAAATTGCGGAATTAATTGGAGTTACTTCAAGAGTCCTCAAATCATCTCGCTTTCTAATTGATTGAAGTAAAGGATTTCTAGATCGCTTATGCATTGTAATTAACATTGGTTTACCACATTTTAATGCTTCTTTTAAAACGGCACTAAATTCTTTTGATTCTGAAACCAATTTACCCACTTCATCTACTAAAATCAAATCTGACTCTTCAATTGCTTTCTGAACTGAGGCAGTAGCAATTCTATTAACTGCATCAAGCCTGATTCCTAAGGGAGTTGACTCAGGATTTTTTCCTGGTACCTTTGGCTTAACATCCCATCTTACAGATGCCGATAGCTCTTCTTCTTGAGTTATAAAATCTTTAAGATTGTAACCTACTATCTCTCCATCTTCTTCTATAGGATGTGTAGTAAATCCGCCTATACTGAATTTTTCTTCAACCATTTTAGCAATTCTCAGAACAGTTTTGGTTTTACCAGTACCTGGCTGACCAGAGATAGCTACTTTTACAGGAACCATGTGGAGTGCCTCAATTGGAAAGACGATATAAGTATTTATGCCTATTAATTATATTCTAAACGTTCAGGACAATTTTTTCTTCTCGAACAACTATTACACTTACCAGCTCTCTTATGATTTCTGTGTGCTTCCATTTTTCCTGCAAGGATGTCATTCATTTCGTCTAATTTATCAATTACTAGATTTTTTAATTTAGCATCCCAAATAACTTCATGTGGTGAATTATCTATTCCATATCTTATGTGACCCATCGGAGGATTTTTTCCAAAGGTCTCCTCTGTAAGTAAGCAGTATGCCCCTATTTGCAAAATATGACTAAAAAATGGAGCTTTTGGCGGGCGGCCCGTCTTAATTTCGACAGGGATACGATCTTCTTCTTTCTTAATAATAAAATCTGGTCGGCCTGCAAGATTGTATTTTGTTGATTTTAAAATAGGCGTATCATCGGTTAAACCATCTGGAGTTTCAATTGTTTCTTCTCCTAATTTATAATCTTCTCTTAACTTATCAATTTTCTCTGTGGAGACTAAAAGCTTGTAAAGGAAAAAAGAAGCTACAAGCATCCACCCTATTCCTATTATCAAAAGTATAACTCCTAAGTTCACACGTAAGCTGTCCGTGGAAATCCAAAGTATAAAAAGAGCTATTGTAACAACTGCCATTATCATTCCAACAACAGTCAAAAGTGTGGAAGAAGTCTCACGAGATTTCTTTTCTTCAACCAATAAATTTGTTAACGAGGTACCTATTTCTTTGTGTTTTTCTACCCCTGATATTACTTCTTTACCCTCTGCATCAACTCCTTTTAGATCTAAGTGCCAAGATAAGGGGCAATATCCATATCTCTCCATTTCTGAAGCTGAAATTATATGTTTGCTCATGGGGTTAAGTCCGGGATTAAGTCGGAATTACCTAGAGAGATGTGAATAAAACAATTAGTGCCCAGCACTAAAAACTAAAATACTGATCATGCCAAGCCAGATTACCATAATCTGCAATTTTATAGTTATAATTTAAAATCTGCTTACCTTCCTCTGAATTGAATTCCATAGATATTATTAATTCATAAGGATCTGCATGAGGACCATCGAAAATTAAAACAGGCAATTTTACAGACTGTTTAGGACTTAAAACTCCGGGATAATGCGTTTGACTCTGAAGAAGTTCTGTAGAATTCCAAACTGCCAGCTTAACTTTGAGATCAGTAATTTCTTTAGTACCTGCATTACTTACCTTAGATTGAACAAACAAACCTGAATATGAACTATGATATACTGTATCGATTTCAACTTCAGTCCTAGGTAAAAAATATGAGTAGCATAACAAAACCAGTAAAACTGCTACAATAACTACTGCAAACTTTGCTATAACTTTGCGCTGTTCTACTGAATTCATAGCGTAGCTCCTATTGATGAAATAAGACTCATGCCTGGCTCTGGCATAATGTAATGCTTTTCATCATTACCAAATTCAGTATCCATACCATTTTTTTGTATTCCTAGCCACGTTGGAAGAATATTGTATCCACCAACCTCTTTAACTCTCAGATCCATCATAACTGCTGATGTTTTCAGCTCAATTGGACCTAAAGTGAGCTCTCCACCTATTGCAAAAGACAATTGACCTCCTTCACTATTAAGCATTTCAAACACAGGATATAATCCAAATAATTGATTAGGAACTATTTCAACATGCTTTATGTCTGTCGCATGTATAACCATATAGTCCAAATGAAATTGTGGAGTCGCTGGAGAAGTTGTTGTTCTCAAGTAAGCACTATCAATACCTTGAGGTGAATCAATCACATAATTTACGCCATCCAATATCATTGTAGTATTATCGCCTACATTCTTTACATCAATGAAGGTACCAGAATGTCCACCAGTATAACCTTCATCAACGATTAACATAATATCAATTTCTTGTGAACTAGTAGTCACAAATAAATCTGGAAAACCTTGAAAGACAAATGATTCATCCATGTCAAATTCGAAATTTGGATTAATGCCCATGTGGAACTCACCAGGGACATCATGAACTATTGCTTGTGCTGATTTCCAAGAACCATAATCTCTATTGGCTGTCTTAACCCAAATATAATCCATTCCTTGATCTGCTCTGTAAATTATGTCTATCTCTTTGCCAACTATCACATCTGCGCGTAAATCTTTAGGAACCGATGAAAAGTAAACTTCATTGAATGAAGGCCTTGTCATATTGTGAGTTCTTAGATAGGCTCGCCCAATCCCACCAGTCTGCTCAATATCAAAAATAGCATCTAAATCCCTTTCCCCAGTTTTTCCAGTTTGAAAATAAGCCTTGATATTATTATTTTGTTGAACTTCGTCTAAAAATAATTCTATAGCTGTTTCATTCTTGCCTCTGTTAATGTCCAGATAAATCCAAGGAGTAACTGGAGACCAATCACCTAAATCTAAATTTATTTTGTCGGGTTCACCAAACTCAGTAGATAATTTTGCAGAGGTCAAAGTTCCTTCTAAATACATTCTAAGAACATCTCCTCTATCATTTTGCCTTAACAAAATACCATGAGTCCAAGTGGTATCCATTTCAGTCGTATTGCCTGATTCAATCCCCAAAATTATTCTTGAAGGTGCACTAGATGAACTAAAGTTTGCGTATATGTCGTCCCCCAGTTCAATATCTAAATCTACTCTTTCAGGGACTTCTGGGATTGAAAGTTCAAGGTTGGTTTCTGATTCTTCATCAATAATGGATGCAAACAAAGAACCTAGCTGTTTGTTAGTTAAAAGAGATATATTGCCTACAATTGGCCCTTCAGAATCCTCTAAATCAGAAAGGAAAATAGAAGCATTAACATCTACCTCCTCAGGCAAATCATCTATTCGAAGTAAAACACTTCTGTTAGCAAAATTTGTGACGTCTACTAGAATAGTACTCATCGCTGGAGAATCGTTATTAAAATCTTCAAGAACCAGATCTACAGTCGTTCCTGCATCTTCAACATCAAGTAAATTAAGAGATACTTTAGGTGAGATCCCTGTAATGTAAACTTTTGCATCCATACCTCCGTCATCTGACATATTAAGTGAAATGCCTTCAACCCAATTTGTTACAAGACCTTCATTTTCACCGAGTTGCAAATCTAATGCTAAAAAGTCTATAGGTTGATTTGAGCTAATATCAACTCCAAAATTACTTTCTCGGATATCTAGTGTTAAATTCATATCACTCGGTAATCTGGGAATTAATGCTTCAAGATGATATGGATTCTCATCTTCTTTTTGATCAATAACTAAATAAATTGGTCCAACTGGTTGATCCGTTTTAAACTGTATGTCTCCAGTTAATGTCAAGTTATCAACAGTTGCATTAAGAACCAAATCTGCATTTAATTCTAAATCTAACCCTGTTGGAATTCCTTCTATGAATGCGGTTACCTCTGGACCAATTATTCCTTCCTCTCTAAAAATAATGTAATCAGATTTATCTGCATAATTAAAATCTGCTAATTCTAATTCCAAGTCAATTTTATCTCCTCTGGAAGTATAATTGGCATCTACTGTTTGTGGTAAATCTTTGAAGAGCATTCGTGCTCCAAGAATGGTCTCCTCGCCGATATCTTTCTGACTAGACCAAAGACCTTCGACCCATACTGGTTCTTCATCCAAAAGCGAAATGTTACCTTTGTCAACCCAGGCAGTAACCGAAACGGTCTCGTCAACATCATAAAAGAAGCGGGCAACGGTTTCAAATGATTCAACATTAGTAACTAGATTAATTGATAATCCGGCAACTGTGTCTACCAGCGCCTTACCCAACTCAGATAAAGCTTCAATAAATTGTGCGACATCTTCTAGATCATTCACCTCGGAAACATCTCCTCCAAGTATTGCTGTTGAATTCAAAAGGGGAACTGCTACAACTATTTCAGCAGGAAGACTATCGACAAAAACATAAGCATCGAGACCCTTATGATTTTCATCATAATCTGTGTCATCAATGGCGCCTACTTTGAACTGAACTGGCTGTCTATGAGTAATCTTGAAATCTGCTAATTCCTCAGAACCATCGCCATCAAGCCGCAAAGATTGTATCCAATCTAAATCTCCTGATAAACTAGCTATCTCATTATCCTGGCCCATATTATCCTGATAAAGCATAACTGAACTTCCATTATAGTTAGAAGTATCCCATACCCATCCTGTAGCCTTTCCAGCCTCTGTAACATTAGTTATTAAAAATGAAAAATTAAACCAACTATCTGTAACAAGTCTAAGGTCGCCCCCAGAACTTACAATTTCAGCTGAACCTGGAAGATGCTCCAAACGAATTCTTGAGTATATATCACTTGCAAAGCTAGTAAAAGTAATATGATCAATTAGTTGATCTGAATTATTTCCTCCAGTATATTGAAGATTGCCATTATCTATGTTTAAATTAATACTTGAAGGAACATTGCTTAAAGTTATGTTGGCCCAGTGAGTAGTTTCTTGACTGTTGCTTATCCCTTCAAAATAAACCCTAAATGGCTTATCACGAGAAGGCTTCATGTCTAAAGAAACATTAGTGAAACCATCCTTAGAATAAAAACTAATATCTCCTATTTCAGTAACACGTGCGCTAAAACTGTAGTCAAGATTCTTTTGTGAAATTGAAGAACGGTTGTTTGGAGCGTTGCTGTCTAAGAAAGCTGATTGATTGTAAATTGCAAAGAAATCATCACCGCTGCCATCACCTAAATCAAGATATTTATCACTAGTAAGAAATACGAATAGATTTTCTAAATAAGCCAACTCATCTTCCCTAGTTCTCATAATTACATCTACTTCACCATCACCCTCTCCAATAGTTGACTGTAAGACTGCTTGAGGAATTGATCTTAACAAATCACCAACATATACTATTCGACCTGCTAAACCCAATAATAAATCACTAATCAAACCACCTACTGCGGAATCATCAACCGCAGTAGGATCTGCATCATCAAATGCATTATCATTGGAGTCATCAAGATTTAAATTTCCTTGCAGTACTAAACTTTCAGGCAAATTAGTAATTTCTAACCCTGTGAATAATTTATAGTCGTGATCACTCCATGTAGGCTCTCTGCCGTCCTCAGTGTAATACTCATAATCGCCATAAACAATCGAATCAATAGATTCGGTTGTGTGAAATTCAATAACTGTCCAATTCCTTTCTGAGGTTGATTCATTTCTTACTTCTAGCCATAGAGAAGCTTCAGGCATGTTTAATTCATTAAGACAAATTTCGTCTCCTCCTAAATTTATCTCACAAACTGGAACTCCTTCGACATCTGCTACAATATGAGATAAGAAAGAGTCTGAACCATCTGAAGGTTGAACATTATATTCGTAGTACTCAAAACCTAAATCGAATTTTTTATTAATTTCATCTAATTCTTTAGTCTCCGTTGAAGGTGCGTACAACTCGATAGAATCTCTTTCAACACCATCTTCTGTTTTTGAAACCAATCTAATTCTTACTTCGTCAGGAACTTTACCTCTAGGATTTGAAAGGTCTGCTTTTATGAATGTAATCTCTTCTAAAGCATCACCAGGATTAGCGAAAGTACCCTTACTCCAGTTGTATTTGAGATAACCTATAGCAATATCAAGAGAATCAATTCCATTATTGAAGGGATCTCCGGAGATATTATTCATGTTGACTGAGATTTCATATGGTGCATTCACAAAATCTGCGTCACCTGGATTTATACCAATTCCACCGCCATCAGGACCTATTGTAAAAACAAATTCTTCAATTACTACACCTAAAGAATACTCTGCCGGAATTTCACCTGAACTAAAATGACTATTAATTCCCCAAACATAAGTCTGATCGTCATTGTTTTCATCTTGATATGTTAAACCTCTGACAATAGCCACATCTAAAGTTTGGTTCAAATTATCTCCAATCTCTTGAAATTCTATTGCAAGACCTAAATTCGCTTCAATGCCAACATCACCATTAATTGGATTTAAATCTGTTTGATCATTAATGATGTCATTAATAACTGGAACAAGTCTAACTCTAATATCATTTATACCATCTTCATTTACATCTATTGTTTCCCATGAAGTATCACTTTGATCAATTCCGTTAATTAATGCAGATACTAAAGCTGCTGCAACTCCTTCAAAGCCAAATTGTTCAAACCATGCAGATAAGATAGCTGTAGAAGCACCCCATATTGTTGAAATTAGGTTAGCATTTTCTACACCCTCTTCACAAGGCTCACCTGGTAATGGTGATTCTCCACATCCGCCTACTTCAATAATTCCATTTCCGTTAGCATCGTATGCCCAATAAATCAAGTAGGTATCAGTAAACAATGAAGCTGCTGAACCCAAAAAAGACTCTTGATAAAAATCAGCTTCACCTAGCATTGTTTCAATTATATCGGCTCTGATAGGTTCAGGATCGTTTACCTCAAATGGAACTAATCCTCTATTGGAAAAATCATAATTTATAGTTTCATAATCTACTGTAGCATTGACATTATCGTTTTCATTTTTGGAATTTAACAAAATTTCTCTATTGTCTAACAAAGAGAAATCGAGTTCATTACCCTCATGAAGTGAACGAAGAAAATTTAATTCATTAACAACAGTTTCATCGATCTCATCATTCCTCTGGTTAACACTTTCAAAAAAAGTGTCAAGCTCTTTTGCAGTACCGTAGTCAGCTTGTATTACTGCAGGACCGGTTGCAGTAGGAACTAATACTACTTGAAGAAAAAGAACAGAAAATACTAAAAAAGTAATCACTCGTTTTTTGCGAAATGCGCTAGAGAGCGACACGATCATGGCTATTTAGAGTCCAATGCTATAAATAAGGTATTAGTCGTAAAAAAAGATGATTGATTTTATATAGTGAACTAAACTCGATTGAATAATGAATGATGACCCTCTGCAAGAAGCATTAGCCGACGAAAGTGCTTTTGCAGGTGAAACTGATGAAAGCGAATTGCAGGCTTTGGTATCAAGATTGCAAACCAACATTCTTATCATAGGAAGTGGAGGAGCTGGAAATAATACGCTGCTTAGGCTGTACAAAGAAGGAATGACTTCACTAGAACTTTTAGCCGTAAATACAGATGCTCAACACCTCTTAAACACAAGTGTTCCCCATAGAATGCTTATCGGAAAAGTTTTGACAAAGGGACTAGGAGCAGGTTCGGAACCAAATGTTGGTGAGGGGGCTGCTGAAGAAGCACGTCACGAAATATTAGAAGCTTGTAGGGACGCAGATATTGTATTTCTCACTGGAGGACTGGGCGGAGGTACAGGAACAGGTTCCTTGCCAGTAATTGCCAAATTAGCTAAAGAGAGCGGCGCACTAACAATTGCAATTGTTACTTTACCGTTTAGCAATGAAGGCTCAAGAAGATCTCGCAATGCAAGAATTGGACTTGAAAAATTAAGGAAGTGTGCGGATACTGTAATTGTTATACCCAATGATAAACTTCTTACTGATGATATTGCACAATTGCCTCTAAACTTAGCATTCAGACAGGCTGATGAAATATTGGGAAATGCAATTAAATGTATGACTGAAATTACATCCCACAGCGGACTCGTAAACATAGATTTTGCAGATATGCGTTCTATCATGTCCAGTGGTGGTGTTGCTATGATAGGAATGGGCGAAGGGCAAGGTGCTAATCGTGCATCTGATGCTGTAACTGCAGCATTAACCTCTCCATTACTTGAATTAGATATAGAAGATTCAAAAGGCGCTTTAGTAAATGTGACAGGTGGAGACGACATGACGCTTCAAGAAGCTCACGAAGTTGTGAGAGAAGTTCATAGTAAGATTAATAAAGATGCTCGAATCATTTGGGGAGCT
>CEUK01044770.1_pt1 | contig 19541 bp, 22 predicted proteins | sample 356451 | NCBI WGS metagenome assembly CEUK01 (sample SAMEA2622843, study PRJEB7988) | marine metagenome | isolation source: saline water (ENVO:00002010), including
AATTATAAATATGAAAAATATAATTACGATAGTATTACTATTCTTTGGTTTAAATACATACTCTCAACAAATGGGTTTTAATGTTGTTTATGTAAAGGCTGAAGAAAACTCTGAAGATCAGATTGGTGAGATGTTTGAAAATTACTATACAAATAATAAAATGAAATCTGGTGGTGCTGTTCTTGAAAGATTAAGACATGGAAAACCTGAAGGTATGACACATAGGCTTGTTTGGTTATGGGAGTTAGGAAATAGAGGCATGGTTGATGGTGAACTATCTGAGTTTGAGAGATCTTCTTTTAGAAGAGGAATATCAAATCTTGTTGATAACTGGGGAATGTCTTACTCAGGCAGAATAGTAAATTGGTATCCTGGAGATGTAGAAAAAACTCCTTTTGTTCATATTTGGGATATAAAACCTGAAGATCCAGTTGCATTCCAAAAAGCACATAAAAATTTTGTGGAATCTTTACCTAATGCAATGAAAGATAGATTTAATGGTTTTGGGACATATGATATAAATCAACCGAATGGGGCAACTCATTGGGTTTTAGTTTCCGGAAAAGATCTTGACGATCATCTAGTATTTCTTAATGATGTTGAAACCAAATACTCTGAACAAGCTCAAAAATTTGAGAAAGACAGAGGAGAAGTGGATATCATTCATGACTTTACATTCCAAAATTTAAAATTTATTATGAACGAATAATTCAGAAAAACCCCCTTCATTAGGGGGTTTTTTTTATTCACCACTTTCTAGAAAACCTTGAATTTGACTTGTATCAAACCATTCATTTAATAAATGAACTTTCCCAGCTTCATTAAACTGTTGAATAGCATAAAATTTAATTTTAAATGATTCTCCAGTTTCACTGTGCGTTGCGTTCCACATCCCGTATATTCTTATTCCGTTTGGTTCTGTAGTCTGATCTCCTTTGTCAGAATATAGTGAACCTCCCCAGTATGCGCTACCATCATCAGGGCTAACACCACCTGGTACAAAAGAAAAATTCTCAAACTTTTCTATATACAAACCAGCAACTTCTGCTAAGTCTGATTTAGTTAGGTATCCCTCACCAGTATAGTTTGGAGGACTCCATTTTAAGCTGTCAGCAAAAAGGTCAAGATATAGATCTAAATCTTCACTAACAATTCCTCCTACATGATGTTTTTCAAATGATTTATAATTCTTTTCGAATGTAGCTTTATCTTCATCTGAAATAACAATCCCCTGAGGTCCTGTACAAGAGATGAAAATAAGAACTGATAATATATAAATAATATTTCTCATAACTTAATTTTTATTTGATCGTCAAATTATCAAAAAATTGAATAAAAAAAAACAGTACTAAAAATTAAAAAAATACTTCTTGAGCAATTCGGAATGTATTTGCATGAGCCTCAATAATATTTTTCAAATTTTGTGAGTAACCCCCTCCCATACTCACCTGAACAGGGATGTTATTTTTTTTGCATAACTCAAAAATAAACTTATCTCTTCTCAATGAACCATCTATAGACATCGATAACTTTCCAAGCTTATCATTCTCCAAAATATCAACACCTGATAAATAAAAAATAAAATCAGGCTCAAATTCATCAATGATCTTTGGAAGTATTTCCTTTAGTTTTTTTAGATAATATTTATCTGATGTTCCGTCATCTAGTGAGAGATCAAAATCACTTTCTTCTTTTCTAAATGGATAATTATTTTTACCATGAAATGATAGAGTAAAAACACTACTATTATCCTTAAAAATTGAGGCAGTACCATTACCTTGATGAACATCTAAATCAACTATAAGGATCTTACTACATAAATTTTTGTGAATCAAGTAATTTGCTGCAATTGCCTGATCATTTAACATACAAAAGGCTTCTCCTCTATCTGAGAAAGCATGGTGAGTTCCACCAGCAATATTCATAGATACTTTATTTTTTATAGAAAATTCACAACACTTAATTGTACCACTGGCTATTATTTTTTCTCTTTCTACAAGAGATCTACTCATCGGAAAACCAATTGGTCTCTCCTCTTTTTCAGTAAGCATCAAATTTGAAAATCTTCTATAATAATTCTCTTCATGAGTTAGAAGTACATAATTGTCATTTATTTTTTCAGGGGAGAAAAAATTTGATTGATTACACGTTCCCTCTCTTATTAATTGCTGAGGAATTAATTCATATTTAACCATAGGAAATCTATGGTCTTTGTCAAGAGGATAAATATAAATATCATCAAATGCGATTTTTAACATAAGAATAATTCGTTACTGAGAAAACGAATTATATATCAAAATGTTAATTGCAATTAAATTTTAGTTGGGAGATCACTATTCCATATATCTTTTTTCATTAACCAACTACCATCATTTTGTTTTTCCCATACAACTAAATATTTTCCAGAATCATTATCTATGACTTCTCCTTTTTCAGACTTTACATTAAGACTGTAACTCCCCTCATCGTAAGCTAGATTACCAAAGATTTTTATATCATTCTCTATGAATTTAAGATCAGTAAATCCCATATCAACCTCCTCTTTAATTGCTGACATTATCTGATCCTTCCCAATCCTTGCTGGAACATTAGGAGGCATCACCACTGCATCTTCAGTATGCAGTGATGCTACACCCTCGTAATTTCCTGAATTATAGAATTCAAGATATTTTTGGTTTACTTTTTTTATTTCTAAGATATTAGAATCGTAATCAGCACTCGGACTACAACTAATAATAAGAAGAAATAATAATAATAAATTAATTTTCAAGAGCTTTTTCAATTTGGTCTTGAACACCTCCAGCATCAAACCAATCTGTAAATGAATTAATTTTACCTTCTTCATTAAAAGTTAGTATGCCGTACCACTTATTTCCACCTTCTGTACCAGTTTCTGTATGTGTCCAGTACCAAGTTCCATAAACTCTAAGGCCATTAGGGCTAGAGCTTGGAGTACCGGTGGAGAAATAAGAACCAGAATAAAATCCAGCTGGATTTGGGTTCTCATCATCCCCAATGAGACCCTCAGCCTCAGCAAAGGAAGTTACTTGAAAATCTTTCTGCCATGACTCAATAACTGCTCTTATGTCAGCTTTACCAGAAATTTGATTACCATTATAAACAGGTTGGCTCCATTTTACATCATCAGCAAAAAGTTCCATCTGAGAATCAACATCCTCTGCGATAAAACCCGCAACAAAAGTTCTCCATGTTTCTACATATTGATTGAACTTGTCTTGATCTTGTTTTGATACTGATTGAGTATCAGATCCCTGTTGACATGAAAAAAGCATAACAAGAGGGATTAAAAATAAAAATTTGTACATAATAAAAATTATAAATTAAAAAAATAACCTATTACTAATCTAATTTTAAATATTTATTAATTGTATAAATTTGATAAAAATATAATATCATGGATTACGTCAAAGAAAAAATAGATTTCTATAAAGATTTCCCAATAACTGGTGTTGAATATATAGACCTAAACCCAGTTTACAAAGATCCAAAAGCTAGAAAAATTATAGTTGAGAAATGTATTAGTTTAATTGAAAAGGTTGAATTTGATTACTTGGCACTAATAGAATCTAGAGGTTTTCTAATAGGGTCAATTATTGCTGATAAACTAGATAAAGGTATAATTTTATTAAGAAGTAAAAAGGATAGACTACCAGGAAAAATACAAACTGTACGACATAAGTTAGAGTATGGCGAAGCAATTATGCAAGTACAAGAGGGAAAAGGAAGAGTTTTGATATTTGATGATGTATTAGCAACGGGGGGGACAGCTAACGGAGCATATAATGTTTTAAATAAAGCAGGATACCAACCTATTTTTTCATTATTTCTTGTTGAATTATCTCAATTTAAAGTTGCTTGTGATACTGACCATAAAAGCGCAATAGTACTTTGATTGCGGAGAGAGGGGGATTCGAACCCCCGGTACGCGTAATTACGTACGACAGTTTAGCAAACTGCTGGTTTAAGCCACTCACCCACCTCTCCTTAAGAATGGCAAATATATAAACATCATTTTCACCAAATAAATATTTTAGATTTTTTTCTAATTGTGAAAAAGAGTTAAATAGAATAACTAATCACACTAAAAAAATTTCATTTTTATAGCTTTGTATTATGAATTTAATAAGAACATTTTCAAATATTGAAATAATACTTATCTCCCTATTCGTTATTTCATATATGATTTATATGTTTAGATTATATAGAATAAACAAACATATAAAAGTACATACTCAGAGTGTTTTTATAAAGTTTATAGTCAGATCCATTTATTTTTCTTTAATGATAATTTCTCTACTTGGACCAACTTTTGGTGTTGATAAAGAAGAAATAAAAGTAGTTGGGAAAGATATTATAATATCAGTAGATCTTTCAGAATCAATGAATGCTTTTGATATTCAACCATCGAGACTTGAAAAAGTAAAGTTTGAGATGAAAAAAATTGTAAATGAATTTTCATCAGATAGAATTGGAATAATTATGTTTTCAAGCGAAGCCTATACACAGTGCCCTTTAACATATGATAGGAATGCATTAAATCTATTTATTGAAACACTTAATACAGGTCTTGTTCCTAATTCAGGAACAGATTTTGGTCCTGCACTAGAACTTTCTCTGTCTAAACTTAAAGATGATAACTCAGAGGGCCCTGATTCAAATTCGAAAATTATAGTCTTAATTTCAGACGGGGAAGATTTTGGTGATAATACAGAATCTGCATTAAATGAAATTAAAGATGCTTCTGTGAAATTATTTACTATTGGAGTTGGAACCTTAAAGGGTAGTAAACTTATAGAAAGGAGCGGAGTTTTTAAAAAAGATAGAGAGGGCATTGAAATTATAACAAAATTAAATTCTGAATCACTAATAAAAACAGCAAATTATACTAATGGAAAATACTATGAGATATCAAATGAAATTAATAGTGTTGATGATATGATATCAGAAATTAAAAATATAAAAGGGGAAGTCAAAGATGTTAGAACTGTTGACTTAAGCAATAATAAATATTTTTATTTTCTCATTTCTGCACTAATTTTAATGACACTTGACTTTATCTTCGGATTTAAAATAATATCTATATGAATTTAATTTTAATAATTTTTATAGCATTTAATAATTTAAATGTGAATAGAGTTGATGAAATAAATAAATTATTCAAATCAGCTGAAAAATCTTTTATTAATGAAGATTATAAAAATGCTATTGAAGATTACAAATTACTAATAGACAGTTTTGAAATATCTAATGAAAAAGTTTATTTAAACTTAGCCCATTCTTATTATTTACTCAATGATACTGCTAATGCAATAGAAAATTATAATTACGCTTCAATAACAGATGATGAAAAAATAAAATCGATTGCATATCAACAACTTGGAAATATTAATGAAAGTAAAAATAATCTTGAAGATGCCCTGAATTACTACAAAAATTCAATCATTTCAGATAATATGAATAACGATTCAAAATTTAATTATGAATTGGTAAAGAAAAAAATAGAGAGTAATAAAAATAATAAGGAAGATAAAAAGGAAAAAGAGAAAAATAAATCAGAAGAGAAGAATAACGATAAAAAAGAAAATCAGGATAAGAAGGATAAAAATCAAGATGAGGAAGGGAAAAAAGATGATGATAAAAAAAATCAAAAGAATGACGACCAAAAAAATGATGACAAAAAGAGTGGAGAGAAAAATAAAGAAAAGTCTGTAGAAGAAAAATTGAAAGAAATTAACATGACAAAAGAGAAAGCAGAAATGATACTAGATGCTCTAAATAATAATGAATTTCAGTATATTCAACAGTTAAAAAGAAAACCTTCTAAGAAAAAAGATAAAAATAAACCTGACTGGTAACCACTGTGATAGAAGCAATTAAAAAGACTGATTTTAAATTTGAAAATCTAGATTATAAGTACTCAGGAAAAGTAAGGGATGTCTATCACTTTAAAGATAAACTTGTAATGGTTGTAACAGATAGGATAAGTGCATTTGATGTTATTTTACCTAGACCAATTCCATATAAAGGTCAAATATTAAATCAAATCGCTAAAAAGTTTTTAAAATTGACTGAAGATATAGTACCAAACTGGGTTATAAACACACCTGATCCAAATGTTACAATTGGTAAAAAGTGTAAGGCTTTTCCTGTTGAAATGGTTATTAGAGGATATTTGACTGGTCATGCTTGGCGAGAATATAAGTCAGGAAAAAGACAAATATGTGGAGTTGAAATGCCAAACGGAATGAGAGAACATGATAAATTTCCAAATCCAATAATAACGCCAACAACAAAAGCACAAAAAGGGCATGATCAAGATATATCAAAAGATGATATCATATCTTCTGGATTAGTTGATAAGCATGATTACTTGATACTCGAAGACTATACAAAAAAACTTTATTCAAAGGGAAGTGAATATGCTAAATCAAAAAATTTAATTTTGGTTGATACTAAATATGAATTTGGTAAGTTGGATAATAATATAATTTTAATTGATGAAATTCATACCCCAGATTCCTCTAGATATTTTTATGCAAATAACTATCAAAATCTCCAAGATAAGGGTGAAAGTCAAAAACAACTTTCAAAAGAATTCGTCAGAGAATGGCTCATAAAAAATGGTTTTCAAGGAAAAGAAAATCAAAAAGTACCAGAGATGACTGATCAAATAGTAAATGACATATCAAAAAGGTATATTGAACTATATGAAAATATTATTGGAGAGAAGTTTAAAAAAAGAAAAACAGAGAATATGTTGAATGATATAGAATCAAATATTAAAATTGTGCTATGAAATACGAAATAGAAAAAAATGACCTTTATTACATATTAACCCCGTCGGAAGAAAAAATCGACTCTGTGGTGTCGCCTGCCCTTAAAGCAGATTTAGTTACTTTTGATGTTGAAGGAGCTAAAAATTTAATTATTGACCTGAAAAATGTCAAGTTCATGGATTCATCCGGAATAAGTGCAATTCTTGTTGGAAATAGAACATTTAAGGATAAGAGCTCATCATTCATCATTTGTAATATCAATAATCATATAAATAAGATTCTAAAGATTTCTAAATTAGATACTGTACTAGATATTTTACCATCTTTACAGGAAGCAGTCGACTCAATACAACTTGATGAGATTGAAAGAGGTATGCTTTAGATCTGATATCATATGAAATCTCTTAATGTTGATGAACAGTCTAAACTAAATAAGATTTTCATATTTCTAACTGGTATTTTTATCACAAATGCCATTATTGCTGAAATACTTGGCACCAAAATCTTTGATATATCAATTTTTAAAGACTTTAGTTTATCCGTAGGTGTACTTATATGGCCTGTAGTGTTCATTACAACAGACATAATTAATGAGTATTTTGGAAAAGAAGGAGTGAAAAGAATTAGCTACTTCACAATACTTTTAATTTCATATGTTTTTATTATTATTTTTCTATCGACAAAACTTACACCAAATACTTACTGGCTTAATATTAACCAAGTTGATAATAACGGAAATCTTTTTGATATAAACTATGCATATAATACAATTTTCCTTCAGAGTACTGGAATAATCATTGGATCAATATTTGCTTTTTTAGTAGCGCAAATTTTAGATGTTTATGTCTTTCAAAATTTAAAGAGGCTTACTGGTGGAAAATTTATCTGGCTAAGAGCTACTGGTTCAACTTTAATATCCCAACTTATTGACAGTTTTGTTGTCTTGATGATAGCATTTTATTTTTTAGCACCTTCTGGAAAGTCCTGGTCAATTTCTCAAGTAATAAATGTTGGTATAGATAACTATACATTCAAATTCTTTGTAGCGATTATGATTACTCCACTAATCTACTTAGCACATTATCTTATAGATAAATACCTTGGCAATAATTTGTCTAAAAAAGTAAAAGAAATTGCTCTTTCGAAGTAAAAAAAGATATTTATATATTTGCACCCATGATTATAGCATTTAGAATTTTATATAAGGCTATTATCTTCATAGTACTCTTTTTTCTTTTGGGTACATTGTTCGTATACTTTGAAGATCTAGCTGTTCGAGGAAATAACATTTCGTTAGTTGACGAGTCAGGAATTGATGGGGATTGGATTAACTATGGAACTGAAAATATTGATGAAAAAAGCTATATCCCCCTAATAGCCTCTCTAATTTCATCCTATATTATTGCATTTTATATTCCATGGTTCAAAAAAAAGCAGTAATTAATTAGATCTTATTTCGTTTAAAATTATTCCAACTGATACCGAGACATTTAAAGAGTCAGCATCTCCGTATTTCTTAATACTAAGCCAATTATCTATATTTTTTTTGAGTTTTGTACTAATGCCATTAGCTTCATTTCCGAATACTATTATCCCATTTTTAGCATTGGAGAATTTATTAATATTTTTTCCTTCTACAGAGGTTCCAAATACCTTTGCCTTATTACTTTTTAGTATATTATCTAAATCAGTGTAATAAGTATTAACTCTAGTAAAGGATCCCATGGAAGCCTGTATTACTTTGGGGTTATAAAAGTCAACTGAATTTTTAGAACAAATAATATTTTTGATATTATACCAGTCAGCGATTCTTATAATAGTCCCCAAATTACCTGGATCACTGATATGATCTAAAGCAATTGTTAAATCATTAAAATTTAAATTATTAATATTATTTTTTTTGACTTCTACAACTGCAATTCCACTATAATTATTTTTTAAGCTACTAAGCTTTTTAATATCCTTCTCAGGATGAACGAAGACGTTATCATTAATAAATTTTTTATCTAAATCGTCATATGCATTTTGAGATAAAATAGTAAATAGTGCATTATAATCTGAATTTAAAACTTCTCTTATTCCTTTAATCCCCTCTACAAGAAACAATTTTGAATTGATCCTGTTTTTCTTATATTTAAGTGACTTAACAATTTTTATTTTGGACTTAGATAACATAATTAAATTTAGTCATATTGTTTGAATACATAAATTATTTAGATAAAGAGATAACATTATTCATCAATTCACTTTCAGGTGATACACTTGATATATTCATGATTTTTTTTAGTAATAAGTACGTATGGATTCCACTATATTTATTTATTATTTACAAATTATACCTGAGCAACAATAAGAGATATTTAGTACATGTTTCAGTTTGTATCATTGCTGTTTTAATTTCGGATTTTATAACAAGTTCATTAATGAAACCATTTTTTGAAAGACTAAGACCCTGTCATATTAAAGATTTACAAGGAGTAATTGATGTTGTCTCAGGTTGCGGTGGAAAATTTGGCTTCGCATCATCACATGCATCATCGACCTTTTCTTTGGCAACAATAGTATTTTTAATTTCTGATAAAAAAGTCAAATATTTATTTTTTTGGAGTTTAGTTATTGGGTATAGTAGAATATACCTAGGAGTTCATTTCTTTACTGATGTTATAGTTGGATTTATTGTGGGGGCATTAACATCATATGTATTATATCGTATATTAAATTCTAAATTATGAAACATCATATTACATTATTTTTATTACTCATTTCTATGTGTTGTACTAATTCTGAAGTAAGAGAATTACCAATTTATGGTAGGAAAGAAATAAAAGAAATATTAATTAATGAAAAAATTAGTTATGATACAATTGATCACAAGGTAAAAAAATTTTCATTTTTGAATCAGGATAGTTTAAATGTAGATAATAATACATTTAAAAACTCTATTTATGTTGCTGACTTTTTTTTTACAACATGTCCAACGATCTGCCCTATTATGAAAAATAATATGATTCAGGTTTATAATTATTTTGAGAATGATTCAAACGTTAAATTTCTATCTCATACAATAAATCCCGATTACGATGACGTTAAAAGATTAAATATGTACTCTGATAATCTTGGAGTGAGTTCAGATAAATGGCATTTTGTTACAGGAAATATCGATAGCATTTATAGTATAGCAAAAAAAAGTTATATGGTTACAACTATAATTGATCAAGATGAACCCGGAGGTTTTTTACACAGCGGAACTTTTTTGCTAGTTGATAAAAAAAGAAGAATAAGAGGGGTTTATGACGGAACTGATAAAGCAGAGATGAATAAATTAATAAGTGATATTAAAATATTACTGAATTAATTTTTAATCATTTTTTCAATATACTTCCCAATTATATCATATTCTATATTCACTATGTCTCCTTCCTTTAATGATTTAAAATTTGTTTTATTATATGTGTGAGGAATTATTACAACGGAAAAGTTGTTTTCACCAACATTAAAACAAGTAAGACTTGTTCCATTTATACACACACTACCTTTCTCTACTAAATATTTTGATGATTTTTTATCAATGCTAAAAACTAATTCCCAACTATTTTTTTCATTTTTAATATTGACACATTCTGCAACCTCGTCTACATGGCCTTGAACTATATGACCATCAATAAGATCATTAATTTTCATACACCTCTCAAGATTAATTTTAGATCCTTTTTTTATTCTGGAAAAATTAGACTTTTTAATGGTTTCATTAACTAGCGTAACTTGGTGTGATGTACTATTTTTCGATGTAATTGTAAGACAAACCCCATCATGAGATACGCTTTGATCTACACTCAATTTATCACTGATTGAACTTAAAATAGTTAGATCAAGATTCTTTCCATTTTTTTGAACAGAGTCAACAATTCCTTGAGTTTCTATAATACCGGTAAACATTTTATAAATTTGTAATTAATTTTTGCAAACTTAAAAGTTAAATTTTAAATACAAAGTTAATTTATGAAAGATAAAATAAAAGATTGTGGAGATACGAAAGTATCTATTAATGAAATGGTACTACCAAATCATACTAATAATTTAAATACCTTATTTGGTGGTAAATTAATGTACTGGATGGATATGGCTGCAGCGATATGTGCACACAAAAACACTAAATTAATTGCAGTTACTGCATCTGTAGATAATATCACTTTTAAATCTCCAATATATAAAGGTGATATAGTTACAATAAATGCATTTATAACTAGAGTGTTTAATACATCGATGGAAATTTTCTTGGAAGTATCATCACAAAATTCTCAAACAAAAAAATCAATAATTAGTAATAGTGCGTTCTTTACTTTTGTAACTCTTAACGATAAAGGTAAACCAACAAAATCAATAGATGTCAAACCAAAAACTGACGAAGAGAAAAAATTATATGATGGTGCTTTAAGAAGAAGACAGCTTAGATTAATTCTTGCCGGAAAGATGAAGCCTGAGGAAGCAGATGAGTTAAAATCTATATTTAATTAAATATCTCACTTAATTTTTTTGTTAAATTAATACCTCTTAACTCAATATTTTTTGCAATAATAATTCCGTTAGGATCCAATAGAAATGCACTTGGGATCTTATTAATGTTATATAATACTGCTGCTTCTGATTGATAATACTTTAAGTCAGAAACATTAATCCAAGGTAGTTTGTCTTGCTCGATACCCCTCAACCAATCCTCTTTATTTCTATCTAAGGATACTTGATAAACCTCAAATCCTTGATCTTTAAACCTATTGTAATTCTCCAAAATATTTGGATTTTCCTCTCTGCACGGCCTACACCAGGCTGCCCAAAAATCCAAAAGGACATATTTACCCCTAAGAGAAGATAATGAAATTGGTTTACCATTAGTATCATTTAAAATAATCTCAGGAGCAATACTTCCAACAGAAACAGCTTTAATCTTTTTTAACTTATTTTCAAAGTTGATAAAATAAGAATTGCTCTTAAATTCATCAAAATAACTATTATAAATTCCTTCCCAAAAAACGACATTTTCATCAATACTCAGGTAGTCAGAAAAAATCAAAACTGCGAGAGACTTATCAACACTTCGTAAAAATTCTTTTAGTGATAACTCAAATTGATTTTTCTTGAATGAAACACTCTCTCTTATGCTATTAATTAATTGAATATTTCTTTCCTCATTTGCACTAATAAATTCGATATTTAACTCTCTAATCTCTGATCGATAGTCAGATATCTTACTACTTATTGATCTTAAGATATTAGTATCAGGCGACCCTTCAATATCATATTTGAAAAGGCCTTCGTTATCATTGATTAAAACGCTGACATCAGTATCATTAAGTATTATATCAATACTTGATCTACCAATAAAATCTAGTCTATAAAGTGTTGATTCTGAAACGAAAATTTCAAATTCTAAAGTTTTATCTTGAAAGTTACCTGTCTTAACAAGCTCGATCGAATAATCAGAATTTACTTTTTGTAGTCTAACTTCATCGTACTGATTATCTCCACTAATTTCTATAGAAAGAGTAATCTTATTTGCTTCTTGTGTGTAATTATCACACGAAAACATAGTGATTAGAAGTATGAAAAGGGCAATTGTATTTGATGATCTTTTTGTAAGCATATTGTAGTAAGTCAAAGTGTTGTGCATTTAAGGAACGATAAAAAATATTAATTGTTTATTACTGAATTAAAATAAGTCCTTCCATCTCTAATAACTTTATCAATTCCTTTTGTATTTTTTCCACCGGCAGTAGCTAAAAAATCTTGCCCACCCCCAGCTCCATCAATACTAACAGTAAGTTTATTTATAACTTCATTAGCTTTTAATCCATATTTTTTAATGATATTCTTTGATATTAGTAATAATACGAGGGGTTTACCTTCAACAACAGAGGTTGATAGAAAAATTAAATTTTCATATTGACTATCAAACTCGAATGCAATCTTTTTAAGAGTTTCTACAGGTTCACCATCAAAATGATTAAAAATAAGGTTACAGTCATTTATTTTTTCAATATTATTTTTAATATCCTCTTTTATTAGTTTATGTTTTTGGACATTAAAATCTGAAATTTTTGATTCTAAATTTTTATTATCTTTTAATAAATTTTTTACTGTTTTTATAATATCATTTGATCTAAGAATATCCTTTAAGTCTGCTAAAATATTTGATTCAGAATTAGTAAAATTTAATAATTCTAATGATGTTATAGCTTCAATTCTTCTAACACCAGATGATATTGAAGACTCAGATATAATTTTAAAAAGACCAATTTCAGAAGAATTATTAACATGAGTACCACCACAAAGCTCAACTGAGAATTTATTATCAATTATCACTACTCTTACTTTATCTCCATATTTCTCACCAAATAATGCCAATGCTCCCATTTTCTTCGCTTTATCTATTGTCATATTTTCTTTAGTTTCAACAGAAATACTTTCAGATATTTTTTCATTAACAATCGTATTAATAGTTTCAATTTCCTCTGGCTTAATTTTTTTAAAATGAGAGAAATCAAATCGTAAACTTTTTTCAGTAACTAATGAACCTTTTTGAACGACATGCTCCCCAAGAACCTGACGCAAAGCAGAGTGAAGAAGATGGGTTGCTGAATGATTTTTAGAAATAAAAGACCTTCTTTTTTGATCAATTTCTAAATAAAACTTACTATTTAAGCTTTTTGGTAGTGAATCTGTCTCATGTATTATAAGGTCATTCTCCTTTACAGTATTCGATACATAAATTTTTTCTTTTGAGGTTTTAAAATAACCGCTATCACCAATTTGACCACCAGATTCAGCATAAAACGGAGTTTCGGAAAAAACGATTTGATATAATTTTTTATTATTTCTTATTATCTGCCTATACTTAATAATACCTGAAGTCGTTTCAAATTTATCATACCCTTTGAATATAGATTTTGGATTCTTATTAACTATTTTCCAATCATCTGCCTCAATAGTTGATGATTTTCTTGATCTATTTCGTTGCTGATCCAATAATGAATCAAATCTATTTTTATCTACCTGCATATTATCCTCCCGAGCAATTAACTCTGTTAAATCATAAGGGAAACCATATGTATCATACAATTCAAATGCTAAATCTCCAGAAATCATTTTCTTTTCAGAATTTTTTTTCTTTAGATCTTTAATTTTTAAAAGTCCCTTCTCTAATGTTTTTAAAAAAGTTTTTTCTTCCTCCTTAATTATACTTTTTATAAAATCTTTTTGATCTTTTAAATTTTCAAAAGTGTCATAGTACTCCTCCACTACCGAATCTACCAGCCGAAAAAGAAATGGGGAAGTTAAATTTAATCTTGAATAACCATATCTTATAGCTCTTCTTAGAATTCTCCTTACAACATATCCTGACTTATTATTAGATGGTATTGCACCATCGGAAATTGTGAATACTATAGCTCTAATATGATCACATATAACCCTGAAGGCTATATCTGTATCTGATTCACTATTATATTTTTTATTTGAAATTAATTCCAAGGATTTAATAATATTTTTAAATATATCCGTGTCATAAGTTGATTTCAAACCCTTTAGAGCCATTGATAATCTCTCTAAACCCATGCCAGTATCAACATGTTTATTTGGTAATTGTTCTAACGATCCATCTTTCTTTCTATTAAATTCAATAAATACTAAATTCCAGATTTCAATAACTTCGGGATGATCTTTATTGATCAGTTCACTTGTTGGTAATTTATTTATTTCAGATTTATCTCTTAAATCAATATGAATTTCTGAGCAAGGACCACACGGTCCGGTCTCACCCATTTCCCAAAAGTTATCTTTTTTAGAACCTTCAACTATTTTATTTTTATCAACTATTTTAAGCCACAATTTTTCAGAATCAATATCTTTTTTAAGACCCTCATTCTTGTCTCCACCAAAAATTGTAATGTATAACCTATCATCACTAAGTTTATAAAATTTTGTTAGCAACTCCCAAGCCCATGATATTGCATCTTCTTTAAAATAGTCCCCAAATGACCAATTACCTAACATCTCAAACATAGTATGGTGATATTTGTCTATTCCAACTTCCTCAAGATCATTATGTTTACCACTAACTCTAAGGCATTTTTGGGTGTTTGCTAGTCTTTTAAAATTTGGCTTCTCGTCACCTAAAAAAATATTTTTAAATTGATTCATTCCAGCATTAGTAAACATCAATGAAGGATCATTTTTAACAGTTATGGGAGCTGAGTCAACTATTTTATGTTCTTTTAACTTAAAATAGTCAAAAAATATGTTTCTAATTTTTTTGGTATCCATTTAATAGATAAATCAGTGAATATTTTTATTTTTGTAAATTAAATCACAAAATTAGGCTATTTTATCTAATTATAGGCATGGACAAATATTATTATAACCCTAAAACTTGTAAATACGAAAAAATAAAGAAAACCAAAAGAGAGATTTTTTTTAGAGCTAGTGGTTTCATTTTAATCGTTCTTATATCCAGTTTTATTTTTCTAAATATTTATGATACTTATTTTGAATCTCCTAAAATAATTGAACTGAAAAGAGAGAATGTTGAACTTCAAACACATTATGAAATACTAAATAAAGAAGTAAATGTCGCCTACAAAATGCTTGAAAATTTAGAAAATAGGGATGATAATATCTACAGAATTATTTTTGAAGCAGAACCTGTTCCATCTTCTATTAGGCAAGCTGGAATTGGGGGTATCAATAGATATAAAGAACTAATTGATGGAAATTTAAAGAGGGAAGATCTTCTTATAGACAATTATACAAAAATTGATGAGCTAAAAAGAAAGTTATATATTCAAACAAAATCTTACGATGAACTCTTTGAAATGGCTAATAACAAAGAAGAATTAATAGCTGCAATTCCTGCTATTCAGCCTGTATCTAATAAAGATCTAAGAAGGTTATCGTCAGGTTTTGGAATGAGGATTGATCCATATTTAAAAGTTAAAAAAATGCATTTTGGACTAGATTTTTCTCTTAAAATTGGTACTCCGGTTTATGCAACTGCAGACGGAAAAGTTCGAGTTGCAAAGTCATCTTTTGGTGGATTTGGTAAACATATTTACCTAGATCATGGAAATGGTTACAGGTCAGTATATGCTCACCTAAATAATTTTGTTGTTAAAAAGGGACAAAAAGTAAAGAGAGGAGAGCTTATTGCATACAGCGGAAATTCTGGAAGATCAACGGCTCCCCATCTTCATTACGAAGTTCATAAAAATGGAAAAAAAGTTAATCCAATTAACTTCTTTTTTGGAGATTTAACACCTGCTCAATATGAAGAAGTAATTAAATTAGCCTCAGTAGAAAACCAAGCATTAGGTTCAACATTCTAGAAATGCCCTATAAAGAAAAAGAAATAACAAAAAAATATTTTACAATTGGAGAAGTTGCTTTAAAACTAAATGTGAATACATCTCTGATTAGATTTTGGGAGACAGAGTTTGATTATATAAACCCAAAAAAAAATAAAAAAGGATTAAGAAAATATACCTCTAATGATATCAAAAAGTTAGAAAAAGTATACTCTTTATTAAAAGAAGAAAAGTTTACAATTGATGGTGCTAAAAAAATTTTAAAGAAAAGAGATCCACAAAAGAAAGAGATTGTTATTTCTAAACTTGAGAATATAAGAAAAAAATTGATCGAGCTAAAAACAAAAATTTAATTAATACCTAGAATATCATTTAAAGTCTCATCATTAGTACCAGAATCAGCAAAATCATCAAAATTTTTATCAGTTACCTGAATAATATGATCGGAAATAAATTTTGATCCTTCTTTAGCTCCCTGCTCACTACTTTTAATACAACATTCCCATTCTAAAACAGCCCATCCATCAAAACCATACTGAGTTAATTTTGAAAAAATTGATTTGAAATCAATTTGACCATCCCCTAAAGATCTAAATCTACCAGCTCTATCTATCCATTCCGCATATCCACCATAAACTCCAGCTTTTGCTGATGGATTAAATTCAGCATCTTTGACATGAAACATCTTAATAAATTCATGATAAATATCTATGTGATTAAGATAATCAAGTTGTTGTAAAATAAAATGGCTTGGATCATATAGCATTTTTACTCTTTTATGATTATTGGTTTCTTCTAGGAACCTCTCGAAGGATAATCCATCATGCAAGTCTTCACCTGGATGAATCTCATAACATAGATCAACACCATTATCATCAAACTCATCAAGTATAGGAGTCCACCTTTTTGAAAGCTCTTGAAAACCTTTTTTAACTAAATCATTTGGTCTTTGTGGCCATGGATACATAAAAGGCCATAATAATGCTCCTGAAAAGGTTACATGAACATTAATACCAAGGTTATTACTGGCCTTTGCAGCAAGCATTAATTGATTTTTTGCCCATTGAGTCCTTTCTTTTGGATTTTTTCTTAACTCTTCAGGTGCAAACCCATCAAACATAGTATTATAAGCAGGGTGAACAGCTACAAGTTGTCCCTGGAGATGTGTACTTAACTCTGTGATTTCTAAACCTAAAGAATTAATTTTTGATTTATATTCATTTGCATAAACTTTATCATTAGCTACTTTTTCAAGATTTATACATCTTCTATCCCATGTTGGAATTTGTACTCCTTTATACCCTAACTCTTTTACCCATTTGCAAATTGATTCTATATCATTGTAAGGTGGCTTATCGTCCATAAATTGAGCAAGAAATATAGCTGGTCCTTTAATTGTTTTCATATTAAATTTTTATCCATTTTTTCTTATCTGAGGATTCAATAACTGCATCAATAAATCTCATACCTCTATGTCCCTCCCTAACTGTTGGATAATCGTACAAAGGATTATCTTTTTTATTAGAGTAAAAATTATTTACAGAGTAAGCAAAATTTCTATAGATATTTGCAAAGGCTTCAATAAATCCTTCAGGGTGACCAGATGGTGTTCTACAATTGGCTAGGGCAAAATCCGAAAGATAGGAATTATCAACCCCTGCTCTAAATATTTGATTTGGAGAACCATTTAATTTTAAAATTAATGAATTAGGATCTGAGTGCTTCCACTCAATTCCTCCCTCTTCTCCCCATACCCTAATTTTTAAATCATTTTCCTCACCTGTTGCAACTTGACTTGTCATTAAATTTCCTTCGATATTGTTTTCTAATGATATTAGAACATTTCCGTCATCTTCGAGAGGTCTTCCCTCAACAAAAATATTTACTTTAGAAAATAATTTTAAAATTTTTTTACCAGTAATATATTCCACCATATTAGCTGCATGAGTGCCAATGTCACCCATACTTCCAGCTTTACCAGATTTTTTTGGATCAGTCCTCCACGAAGCCTGCTTATTATCAGTTGATTCTAAACGTGTTGTTAACCATCCCTGAGGATATTCGACAGCAACTTTTCGTAACTTTCCAATTTTCCCTGATTTAATTAAATATTTTGCCTCTTTAACCATTGGATAACCTGTATATGTATGAGTCACAGCAAACGGAAGACCTGTTTCATCTACTTTTTGAAGTAATTTTTTTGATTCGATTGAATTAAATGATAAAGGTTTGTCAATTATTACAGGAAATCCTTTTTCTAGAGCCATCATTGCAGGATTAAAATGTAGATGATTCGGTGTAACTATTGAAACAATATCTATTCTATCAGATTTTGAAAGGTTACTTTCTTTTGATAGCATTTCTTCGAAGCTTTTGTAAACCCTATCCTTATCTAAATAAAGATCATTTCCTGTTTGAAGAGAATTTTCAAAGCTTGAGCTAAAACAACCTGAAACGAGTTCAATTTTATTATCAAGAAATGCAGCATTCCTATGAATGGCTCCAATGAAAGAGCCTATTCCACCACCAATCATTCCCATTTTTAACTTTACCATGAATAAATTTACAATTAATTAATATAAAAGTGATTCTTAATTATAGAATTATACGGTCATTTATATTTTCCTTATTGATTTTATAAAACTCCTCAAATACATTAAATCTAGACTTTTTTGAATAGGATTTCTTGTTATAAGTTCCATCCTCCTGTAGTACATAGGAGTTACAATTATCTCTAAGATTATAATTCAAAATTGTAATTGCTTGTTTTTTTATTTGATCATCATTTATACTAAATAATGATTCAATTCTTCTTTTGTAACTTCTTATCATAACGTCTGCACTCCCTGAATATATTAGAGGATCCCCCAGATTATGAAAATAATAAATTCTACTATGTTCTAAATAATCCCCCACAATTGATATAACTTCAATATTTTCACTTAATCTTTTCCTATTAGGCCTCAAACAGCATATTCCTCTAACAATAAGACAAATTTTCACTCCTGCATTACTAGCTTCATATAATTTTTTAATAATTTTTTTATCCTGTAACGAGTTTATTTTTATACAAATTTTTGCTTTTTCACCTAATTTTGAATTATTAATTTCTTTATCAATAAAATCCAAAATTTTATTTCTCATATAAATTGGAGCAGTAATTAGATTTTCATAATCCTCTGGAATTGAGTGCCCTGTTATAACATTAAAAAATTCAAGAGCATCTTTTGTGTAATTTTGATTAGAAGTCATAATACCAATATCGGTATATAATCTAGAGGTTGTTTCATTATAATTTCCTGTACCCATATGAGCATAATTTTTTACCTTTTTCCCTTCCCTCCTTACAACTAATAATAATTTGGTATGTGTTTTTAGGGCTCCTATACCA
>CEUK01183468.1_pt1 | contig 19539 bp, 15 predicted proteins | sample 356451 | NCBI WGS metagenome assembly CEUK01 (sample SAMEA2622843, study PRJEB7988) | marine metagenome | isolation source: saline water (ENVO:00002010), including
CACAAACAGATTGATCAGACCCTAAATCAGGATTGGGAACCGGATTTACCAATATGTAAATTGAATCGTAACAACTTGACGATCCATCAGTTACTGTAAATTTTAATTTATAGGTTCCTGAAGCAACAGCTAAATTTGATGCTTCAAAAAGAGTAGCTGACCCTTTAATGATAGTGGGTGAAATTCCAGTTGGAAAAGAATCAACGGACCATTCACCTGTTCCACTTGTATTTATTACATATGCATCTAAATTTAATGATTCACCAACACAAATTTGTGGTTGAACGTCTTCTATAATAACAGTACAAGAAGTACAATTATTTACAGTTATCCAGGTTGTATCATTTACCGAACAATATTCAAAAATAATTTGATGAATACCGGGACCTGCTACTGAAGGATCAAAAATACCGTTTGCTCTATCCGTAATTCCGGTTCCGCTATAGGCTAATGGGTTTTCTGATGGATTTTCGGCGTCATTACCCGAACAAATCCACAAAGTATTCAAATCAATCGGAGCATCTGTGGTACAATAAGGTCCTACCTCTTGAATATCAGGCTCATCACTTGGGGGTATGTACATTGTAGGAAGGCCTAAATGAGACATTCCAGCAGTCCCGGAAACATTTAATGTTGTAAATGAAGTAGCTGTATTTAAATCCCCGTTCATTTTTTTTAAATACCCCCCTCCTGCTTGTCCATGTGATAAATATAAAGACTCATCATATCCTACCTCAATTGCTGTGAACCCAGAGCTGACACCTGTTGAAGTCCATGAATTCTTTATACTTGTAACGTTCCAATTAGAAATATCCAGATAATGAATAGTACTGTTCTGCATGGAAACATAAACTCTTTGATTGTTTGGTGACCAGGTTATATCGTATGGAGATCCCCAAACCCCCGAAACATTTTTAGCGTCGTACAATTCACCCGTAGACTTGTTAAACCTGTAAATAGAAACTATTTTATCCCCATCAGGCCACCAATTAGGATGCGCTTGAGCCAAATATTCGCCATCCCAGGAGTATGATATTCCTCCTCTTTCCTTATTACCCGTTACATTTGGTCCAATAGGTGAAACTACGGATTCACTTTCAAAACCATCACATTTAAGTAAAAAAGTATGAAATTTACCAGTTCCGGAAGCTAAACAAGTAACCCAAAGATCAATCCCATTGGAGTGCAATGTTGCCGAAACTCCTTCAGAGGTTCTGAATGTTCCCAAACGAGTTGGACCGGATAATAAATTTCCTAATGTATCAAATGAAAAAGCATTCATTCCCTTAGTTGGACCTTGTGCATCATCTGTGGTAACGACCCAATATCGTGCCGGATCCAATGGATGCCTTACAGTTATAACGCCTTGAGAAGCTGACCCATTACTCAAACCTCCCTCGTTACCTGTTAATAATCCTCCATATGTTTTTGTAACCGCACCTCCTGTTCCTTTCCAAACCGATCTTCCATTGGTAAAGAATAACAATTCACCCCTATCATTACTGGCTGCAGAAGATCCTTCATATGAAGTCACTGAATTACCAGGACCGCCAACTGAAGTCACCGCCATCGTTTCCATATTAATTACTACTCCACTATATAGGTTGGGAGCCATAAACCAATTTCTTTGTCCTGGCCATTCATATGGCTTGCTTGAGTTTGAGGCACACGTTTCTTGAGTATATAAATACGTTGGATAAAAAAACAAGGTCGTTAAACCTATTACGAATTGTAGTTTTCCAAACATTAACCCCCCTTTTATAAGAGGAATTCACCCCTTGATATTCAAAATAACCTATGTTATATACGCTTCTGGTGGTTTTTTGTTCCTATAGCAAATTAGGGGAATCGTTATTGGATAAAATTATTTACTTGCAATCCAGAAACTTGGATTCTGCTTTTGATTGCCTTGCCATATTTCAAAATGAATTTCAGTCTTTCCGTTTTCATCCGTCAGAATCGTAGCAATATCCTCCTGAGTACTCACTTCATCCCCTTTATTTACTAGAACTTTAGCTAAGTTTGAATACATTGTAAAGAATTCTCCGTGTTGAATTAAAATTGCTTTTTTTCCTCCGGGAAGTACTATTACAGCAGCAACTTTTCCTTTAAATACAGACCTGGCTTTAGTGCCTTTATTTGTAAGTATGTCTATCCCATTATTAATTGTGGTTAAATGCTCATAAACAGCATGCTTATGATTGCCAAATTTACCGCTTACAACTCCTCTTGATACAGGCCAGGGGAGTTTTCCTTTATTTGTAGTGAAATCTTTGGATAATTTTTTTGCTTTTGGAGTCAATCCAATCGATCCATTTGATTTTTCAGCACGCTTTTTTGCCTCAGCAATTTCTCGTTCAATTATTTTCTTAATTGCAACTTGCAGCTTCCTTGACTCACTTCTCTTTTTGTTTAAATTCGCCTTTAATTTTTTTTCGTCTTTCCTTAATTCAACATATACTTCCTGACGCTCTCCTTGCTCTTCTTGTAATCGATTAAACTCTGCCTTTTTATGTTCTTTTAAATTTAACTTCCGAAATTTCTTTTCCTCTAATTCAATTATTTTCTCTTCTACTTTTTCTGCTGCTAATATAATTTGCTGTGACTGATACTTTCTATATTCTGCTATTTCATGAATATACTTTAATCTTTTATATGCCTGATTAAAATCTTCGGAAGAAAAAATAAAAATTAGTTTATTCGTAGCATTTCGATTTTTATATGCGAACTGAACCATCTTTGTGTACTGATTCTTTAATTCTAAAAGTTTACTTTTCAAAGTGTCAATTTGATTGTTTTGATAAGTAATTTGTTTATTAAGAAAAAAAACTTCATTCCCGATAGCTGAAATCAAATCTTTCCTGGCTCCAATTTTTTTATTTAAAATTAACAATTGAATTTCAGACCTACGCTTATTGGTTCGAGTCTCTCCCAAAAGACCATTCAGCTTATTGATTTCTTTTTGAATTTTTGCTTTTTTCTTTTTTAGTTGAGATTTGGATTGCGAAAACACAGGTTGCGCAAAAAGCAACAACCCTATTATAAATAAACTACTTAACTTCCATTTTAGTATAATCATCTGGAATCTCAATGGGAGCTGTTAAATCTTCAAAAATTTTGATTCTCTTTAGCTCTATATCAGCCAAGATAAAAGGTTTATTCTCTTGTAATCCCTTAAATTCTATTTTTTTATTCAAAGGGTAGCCGTTAATATCGCCTGGCTTTTTATACTCAATCCAGATTTCTTTTTTTGTTTTCCAATCAGTAATACCCACTTTTTGAAGTTTTATACTATCACATGTAAAAAGTTGAACTTGATGAAAAGCAGAATAGTCTTCGGTTTTGCTAAACACATTGCTGGAATATTGAATTAAAGGTTCAATTATCTTTTTTTGCCCATCATCAGTGTATAAAAAGTTTGGTTCGCCTAAAAATAAATTTTGCAAAAAGTTGAACGGAATATTTATGTTAATCAGCTTTTCTATATCTGAATATGTTCCTCTAAAATATTTTTTATTCAATTTATCAATATAAACAACACTATCTTTAGTGGCCAATATTCTTGCACCAGTTATTCCAGACTTTGAGACTTTGGCAAAAACTAAACTGTCTTTTTTAATCCTTAGTTGAAGCTGAACAGCATACTTTTTATCTTCATATTCAATATCAACCTTCGTTTTCACCTTCATCCAATTAAAATCAATTGACGAAGAATCAAGTCTTAACTGAACTTCATTTTTTGTATAATGACCATATTTACAATTTGGATATAGGTTAGTATTAACCTTTTGTTTAGACTTACATCCAAAAATTAAAAACACTACAGTAAATATTCCTAACCAAATCTTCACTTATTCTTGCTTAAGTTTATTTAATAACTTTTCGGAACCGCCACCAATATGATTTGCCAGCTTCCAATACTTTAAAGCTTTGTCTTTTAGCCCCAACTTCTCATAAACATCGCCAATGTGTTCATTGATAACAGCACTACTATTACCCCCATTTAATTCAGATTTTTGAAGCCAGCTCAGGGCTTTTTCATATTCACCTAACTTATATAAAATCCACCCATAAGTATCCTGAAAAGATGCTTGATCAGGATTTAATTCATTAGATTTTCGACTCATTGTTTTTGCTTTTTCAAGTTGTATGTTTCGTTCCGATAAATAATATGCATAATTGTTTAATACAAAATAATTTTCTGAATCCAACTCTAAACTCAATTCAAAATAATCATCTGATTCATCATATTTACCAACAGCGTGATACACATCACCAAGAGAACTCAAGAACTGAGCTTTTAGTCGTTTATCACCTCCTGATATTAAATCATTTCCTTCTTCTAAAATTTCAATTGCCCTCTCATATTCCTCTAGCTGAATACTGGCTATTCCACTATATAAATAAAAAGAAGGTTGAGTAGGAAAAAGCTCCAGAGCCACTGAAGACTTTTCAAGCATCTTATCGTATTCTGACATATTGTAAAAGCTCGTCACAAGCTGAACCCATGCATTGTAATCATTAGGTTTAGAATCAATCACTCTTTGGTAGTAATAAACAGACTTCTTATAATCTTGTGAGTCATATGTGAAATCCGCAATAATGAGATTAATAGACGGGTCATAAGGGTGCAAGTCTGCGGCTAAAATCATTATTGATTTAGTAAAGTCATGTAGTTCGCCGTTAACCTCAACCAAACGTTTGAATTTATTGAGAATATGACGTTTTTCGTTCAAATCAAACCTGGGGTTTTGAATTATTTCTTTGTACAGACTTTTCGCCTTATCATTTTGATGCTTGTTGTAATAAAATTGTGCTAATTCATTTAAAATATAAGGATTACCCGGACTTACTTCTAACGCTTTATTGTATATTTTTAAAGCGGAGGAATCTTCTCCGTATTGAAATTTAAAATCAGCATAATGAATATAATAATCACTATTTCCAGGAAAAGTGGCAATTAATTTTTTAATCTCTCTCTCACAGTTGTCATACTCATCCAAACCTTTGTATATAAGAAATTTATTAAAGTTAATATCATGGGAAACACCTAATTTTCTCTCTATTTTATTATGAATCTTCAACGCTTTTCGATACTTTTTTCTGAAAAAATAAAAATCAGACAACTCTATATCATAATCTGTATTTGAAGGAAATAACTTTTGCCTTAACAAATAAGTGTTTTCGCATTCATCGTACAATCTAAGCTCATTAGTTAATTGAATCTTAAAGTTCAGGTACCATTTATTTTTAGGATTTAAATCAACAGCATGATTAATAAACTCCATCGCCTTTTCCTTTTTTAACCTGACACTATATATTTTTGCCAACTCAAAATATGCAGGAGATCTATCGCCTTTGGATTTAATAATTTGATTGAGCAGCTCAATTGCTTTTTCATAATCACCCGAATTTTTATATGAAATCGCATCAATAAATTTGGAATCATTGATAATAGCTAATTCATTTTCAGAAACAGGAGAAAAAAAAGAGTGTACGTTTTTCCCCACTCTACATGAAGAAAGTACACTCGTTAACAGTATTAAAACAATAATTTGTCTCAAATTAAATATCAGTGCTAAAGCTACCCATGCTCAATTCTCTTTTCTGACCTTTTATAGTTACATCAGTTCCAATCATTGAATTTTCAATTACTTCGTTTTCAATAGTTGTGTTCTCGTAAACAATTGAGTTCTTCAATATTGAATTCACAACTTTAGAGCCAGCGCTTAGCGTTACATGAGGCCCTACAATGGAATTTTTAATCTCAACCCCTTCACCAACTAAACAAGGCTCAAGAATTAAAGAGTTAACTGACTGAACAGAATCTGCAATCATTTTTTCTTCCTCTTTAATAAACTCTAAAACTCTCTGGTTAGTGTATACTGTTGCATTATAATTTCCACAATCCAACCATTCTTTAACCTGTCCTGGTACAAACCTGGTTCCTTTTTGTTTTAGTGCTTCTAAAGCATTGGTTAGTTGATACTCTCCTTTATCCTTGATATCATTCTCTATTAGGTAGTTTAACTCCTCTTTTAACGCCGCTCCATCTTTAACATAATAAATACCAATAATTGCTAAATCACTAACAAACTCTTCCGGTTTCTCAACAAAATCCGTAATTACATTATTTTCATCCAACTTAATTACACCAAAAGCACTTGGGTCTTCAATTTTCTGAACCCAAATAATGCCATCAGCGTCTCCATCCAAAGTGAAATCTGCTCTAAACAATGTGTCGGCAAATGCAATGATTGTTTTTCCATCCAAAGCTTCCTCAGCACACAAAATTGCATGCGCTGTTCCTAATGCTTCTTCTTGATAACAAATAGTACCTTTTGCTCCTAAACCCTCCGCAACATTAACAAGCATATCTTCCACTTCTTTTCCAAAGGAAGGCCCAATAATGAAAGCAATTTCTTCAATATTTTCTTCACAGACTCCCGCTATGTCTTCTACTAATCTTTGAACAATAGGTTTTCCCGCAACGGGAATCAATGGTTTTGGAACTTTTAATGTATGAGGTCTCATACGCTTTCCCATTCCTGCCATTGGCACAATAATCTTCATCTTTTAATGATTTTTAGGTTTATTTTATTTTACTCCGGTACTGCCAAATCCACCAGCACCTCTTTTTGTTTCATTTAATACCTCCACTTCCTCTAAAGTTACTTGTTCATATTTGGCAATCACCAATTGAGCAACTCTTTCTCCATCTTCAACAACAAAATTCTCACTTGATAAATTTACCAATATAACTCCAATTTCACCTCTATAATCTGCATCAATTGTTCCGGGTGAATTTAATACTGTAATCCCTTTTTTATACGCTAACCCACTTCTTGGGCGCACTTGTGCTTCATAACCCGGTTGCAAAGCAATATATAAGCCTGTTTTTACCAACACCCTCCCCAATGGTTTTAGTGTAATGGGCGCATCGATATTCGCTCTAATATCCATTCCGGCTGATTGACAGGTTTCATACTGAGGCATCTCGTGCTTTGAATTATTAATTATTTGTAAAGTATTCATAAAATCTTTCTACTCGATTGTTTTTTTAGGACGTTCAAAGATATACGCTATTCCAATATAGACAAGTAAGATAACCGTATTTAACATTAATTTAATTGAAAAACTCATATGAATCAGAAAAAATTCTGAAATAAGAAAAAACATAACCGCCAGAAGGGCATAACTCAAAATTCTCTTTAAGTTATAGGGTATAGGGTAGTATTTCTGACCAAGAACATAAGAAACAACAACCATAAACAAATAACAAAAAAATGTAGCCCAAGCGGCTCCGTAATATCCCATTGATGGAATAAGGGCTAAATTCAACCCTATTGTAACTATTGCTCCCATGATTGATACGAGAGCCCCGTAGCCTGTTTTATGAGAGAGCTTATACCAAATCGATAAATTATAATAAACCCCCAATAGAACATTAGCCAAAAGCAATATGGGAACAACCTTCAAGCCTGCCCAAAAATCATCATTGGGTATAAAGTATTTAAACAAATCAATATATCCCGTCACCAGCAAAAAAAGGAAAGAAACTACAACAACGAAATAGTTCATTATTTTACTGTACATTTCTTTAGAGTTCTTTTCTTTTTCTTTAGCAAAAAAGAAAGGCTCCGCAGCGTACCTGTAAGCTTGTATAAAAAGAGTTATAACAATAGACAGCTTATAATTAGCTCCATAAATCCCCAATTGACTCATGGCCTCATCAAGCCCAACATCATTGACCAAAATTCTTTTTAATAAAACCCTGTCCAATGTCTCATTTACTATTCCTGCCAATCCAACAAACAAAAGAGGAATAGCATATTTGAAAAAAGGTTTTAAATACGATTTTACAAAAGCGCCAGATCGAACCAAATACACTTCCGGTAAAACAACAATTAACTTAAAAACACTAGCAATCAAATTAGCAATAAAAACATATCCAACACCAATTTCAGGGTTATACACCAGATCAATTAACCAATTTGAATTTCCGGCTTCAAAATTTGTTTTACAATACCCAATAAAAAACAAATTGAGACCAATATTAACCACTACATTGCCCAAATTAACTACTGCAAACTTTTTTGCGCGGTTTTCTTTTCTCAAATAAGCCAGAGGAATAGAGGATACCGCATCGAAACCAACAATTATTGCAAACCAGACAACATATTCACTGTGGTTTGGATACAACAACCAATTTGCTATTCCCTGAGAAAATAGTAATGAGATAATAATAAATCCAACACTTGAAAAAATTACCGTTGGTAGAATGGTAGAATACACATTTTTCGACTCATACTCATCCTTAGATGCATATCTAAAATAAGTTGTCTCCATTCCATAGGTCAAGAAAACAACCAAAAAAGCAACATAGGCATACATTTCTGTAATTACACCAAATTGGTCCGTTGAGAACCCTCCACCCCCTTCGTTAATCCAATACGGGGTGAGTAGATAGTTTAAGAACCTACCAAGAATACTACTTAAACCATAAATAGCGGTTTGACCGGCTAATTTTTTTATCGGATTACCCACGAATCAGCTTAATGATTGTTTACTTAAATTCTGGTTTTCTTTTGTTTAAAAAAGCATCTACACCTTCTTTAAAATCATTTGTTCCAAAGCATTTCCCAAATTCATTTACTTCAACCTCAAAACCGTTTTGATTTTTATCAAAACCCGCATTCATAGCTTTTATCGCAGATTTTACAGCAATTGGTGAATTCTTGGAAATTTTTATGGCCAATTTAAGAGCCTCCATTAAAAGCATTTGCTCACTAACAACATTGTTCACCAACCCGAAAACATAAGCTTGTTTTCCATCAATAAAGTTAGCGGATAAAATCATTTCCATTGCTCTTCCTCGCCCAATAAGCTGCGCTAATCTTTGCGTACCTCCATAACCTGGAATTAGTCCAAGAGTAACTTCGGGCAATCCCATTTTAGCATTGTTACTCGCCAACCGAATATGACATGCCATAGCCAACTCTAACCCACCTCCTAGCGCAAAACCGTTTATAGCTGCAATAACGGGAGTATTCAACTGCTCAATTCTATTGAATAATTTCTCTTGGCCCTCTTGCGCTAAAGCTTTTCCCTCTTCTTCGGAAAAATCAGCAAACTCTTTTATATCCGCTCCGGCAACAAATGCTTTATTGCCTGCACCTGTTAAAACTATAGCTCTAACATTTGGATTAGATTCTAAGTCAAGAAAACAATTGTTCAACTCTGAAATTGTCTGACTATTTAACGCATTTAAATTTTCAGGGCGATTAATAGTTACTACGGCTATTTTATCTTTAAAATTAACCTCGAGGTTTTGAAATAACATAAAATTGGAGTTTGTATAAAAATAGACAAATATTGGAGAAGCTTAACTAAAAAATCCCAAGCATAATGCTTAGGATTAAAATATCGTAGTTTTTAAAACTTTTTAATATGCCCGTATGTTTTTCCCTTCAACATAATTCGTAAAGGCTTGATTAACAACTATATTTCCTCCAGGAGTTGGATAATCACCAGTAAAATACCAATCACCAGTATGATTTGGGCAAGCCTTATGTAAGTTCTCAACCGAATTATAAATAACTTCTAACTCTGCTGTCAAATCTTCGGGCTTCAACATTTGTGAAATTTTAGCCGATATTTCTTCATCCGTAAATGGCTCGTAAATTCTTTTCACATGATTTATAACCTTTTCCTTTGGCTTTCCTAATTGCTTGACACATGCCTCATAAACCTCATTAATTATATGGCTTTTATTGTTTTCTTTAAGCAATTGAATTGCAGCAGCAAAAGCAATAAAATCTCCCAACTTTGCCATATCAATTCCATAACAATCGGGAAATCTTATTTGTGGTGCTGAAGAAACAATAACTATTTTTTTAGGTTTTAACCGATCCATTATTCTAAGGATAGACTTTTTTAATGTTGTACCCCGAACAATAGAATCATCAATTAGAACCAAATTATCAGTACCTGTTTTTACTACTCCATAGACAGAATCATAAACATGAGCAACTAAATCTTCTCGACCTGAATCTTGAGCAATAAACGTTCTTAACTTTGCATCTTTAATGGGTACCATTTCCGCTCTGCATGTTGTGGAAAATATCCCCTTCAATGCTTCCTCGGAAACATTGGCTCCTAGCGCTAAAATTTCTTGAGTTTGTTGTTTAGTAAGTTCTTCGTTCAACCCCGCTATCATACCATAATAAGAAGCCTGGGCTGTATTTGGAATATAAGAGAACACAGTGTTTTTAAAATCATGATCAACCGAATTTAGAACCTGAGGTATTAAATACTTACCTAGCTTCTTACGCTCTTTATAAATATCAGCATCACTTCCTCTTGAAAAATAAATTCGTTCAAAAGAGCACTCTTTTTTAGGTAATGGCTTGTTGATTTCATTGAAGGAAATTTCGCCGTTCTTTTTAATTACCATCGCATGCCCTGGGTCCAACGTTTTGACTTCATTAAAAGTCACATTCATAGCCGTCTGAATAGCTGGGCGTTCACTCGCAACAACCACAATTTCATCATCAATATAGTAATGACAAGGGCGTATACCCGCTGGGTCTCTCAAAACAAAAGCATCTCCATGCCCAATAAGTCCACACATTACATATCCACCATCAAACTCCTTGGAAGCTCGTTTTAAAACGCGAGGCACATTCATATAGTCCCCTATTAAACTTGAAATTTCTTTATTTGGTCGTTTTTCTTTCTTAAAGCGCTCAAATTGTTCCTGATTTTCAACATCAATGAAATGACCTATTTTTTCAAGGACTGTAACCGTATCTGACTTTTCTTTTGGGTGCTGACCTAAATTAAGCAAGAGACCAAAAAGTTCGTCTACATTCGTCAGATTAAAATTCCCGGCGAGGACAAGATTTCTTGTTTTCCAGTTATTTTGACGTAAAAAAGGATGACAATATTCTATATTATTCCCACCAAAAGTACCATATCTTAAGTGCCCCAAAAGCAATTCGCCAACAAAACTAACATTGGCCTTAAGCCATTCCGGGTCTTTAAGTTTTTCAGGTTGATTTTCTGAAAGCTCCCAAAACCTCATGTTGATTTTGTCAAATATGTCTTTAATGGGTTTTGAACCATTACTTCGATATCTGGAAATATATCTATTACCAGGTTCAACATCTAATTTAATGGTTGCAACTCCGGCGCCATCCTGACCTCGATTGTGTTGCTTTTCCATTAATAAATAGAGTTTATTTAAACCATATAACGCAGTTCCATACTTTTTTTGGTAATACTCCAGAGGTTTTCTTAAACGGATCATTACGACTCCGCATTCGTGCTTTATAGGATCGCTCATTTCCTAAATTGTGGATTTATCCAACAAAAATAAACTATTTATTTATGCCATCTATTGGAAATTGAAGAAGAAAAAAAATGTAATGATAAGTCATTTTATAAAGCTCCAATATGATTCATTAATTCCTCTATTTTTGTTTTAACTTCTGAGTCCAACCCTTCCGCATTATTAACAATAACAGAAAAGGCGAGCTTCTTTCCAGAATTATTATTTATATACCCAGCATAGCTCCTAACTCCAGTCATTGAACCGCTTTTACATCGAACATTTCCATTTAAAGTGCTATTTTTTAAAAAAGATCGAACCGTTCCTGATTTACCAGCAACTGGGATTGATTTTCTAAACACTTGATTGTCTTTCATTTTCACTAATAACTGAACAAGCTGTTTAGAAGAAACCGCATTAAATGAAGAAAGGCCACTCCCGTCTTTAATTTGCATCCCTGAAACATCAATTTCAAATTGTGTTTTAAGATACTTCTTAACCCATACTTCCATTTTCTCATCTGAATTTGAAAATTTATAGCTGTTTTGCAACAAGTTTTCAGCTAAAATATTCACGCTTTTGAAATTTGTCCTTTTTGCAATATCAGCTACTGATGCACTTTTAACCACACAAAACTGCTTATATTTTTTTTTCGCTTTTGGATATGCACCATATTTTCCTTTAATAGTTACTCCTGATTTTTTTAGTGCGTTATAAATTAAATAGGACAACCCCCTCTGAGGTCTCTGGAGGGCTGCTTTTACTTTAAAACTTCGTTTGTTTGCAGGAATGGTTCCTTCAATTACCAACCCTCTATCATAAGGCCCTCCAAAACAATAAGCTAAATCCTTGTTTTGATCTGAAGCTTTTACTCGATTTTCAATGTGCAAAAGCGGTAAATCCGGAACCATTTTGACAATTCGGGTTTGCTCCCCCGGCTTTCCACTCTCAAAATATAACTCAACTATATTTTCGTTAAAAATTGTTCCACATGGGTTTGCGCCATAATAATTCCCTATATCTTCCCAAATCCAAGTTCTAGGCAAAGTTTCTGACTCCATTGTAGGATCAATAACCTTTATACCATTTATCACCTTAACCTTGTTTTTAAACATCCAGCTTCTTATGGCGCCTGTTATTTCTGACAAATCGCGGTTGAATTTTTTGTTCGCTAATGTTGGATTAAAGTTGGGAAATATGTAAATGTCGCCTCTTAAAACACCATCAACAATGGTTCCCGTATGCGCTAATTTGGTTTCAAATTGATGTTTAGGACTCAAGCTTTTTATGGCAATGGCCGTAGTGAACAATTTTTGGACTGATGCGGCAGTTAAAACTTTTTCTGCATTTTCTTCAATGACAAAATTATTATCTTCCAAATCATAAACAGCAACACTCAAACTAGCGGGCTTAAATATTTCTGAGGACACCCAGCTCTCCATAAAATCAGAGGTTGAAAATGCCAATAATAAAAAAGATAAGGGTACCAAAAACAATATTTTCCTCATAATGGTTAACATATTAATCAAACTAAGTACCAAAAAAAGGATTTTACTTAAATATTCCCCCTACTAAGAAGATATTTTACTAAGAATAACTCGTGAACAACCAATTGAATAAAAAACATCAACTCTCTAAATGAACAAATTTGACATTATCACCCAAATAAATCCTAAAAATTTAACTTTACAATTGATGAAGAACAAGAATGATTTGGATTATATTATTGTTGGAGGAGGGTTAGCAGGAATGCTTATCGCATGGGAATTACTTGAGAGAGGAAAAAACTTCCTGATTTATTGCAACAACAGCCCCGCATCCTCAAATGTAGCAGCAGGAACCTGGAACCCTGTTACTTTTCGCAAAATGATTCCAACCTGGCGATCTCAAGAAATGATTGACAAGATACTGACAGTATACCCCAAAATCGAACAGAAACTTGGTATTAACTTACTTTCTTTTATTCAAGTAGAAAAAATACTTTCCAATGAGCAAGAGGAAGAGTTTTGGAAAAAGATGGCCAACACTAAAGAATCAAAAAACTTTTTAGAACCGCATCTAAATGATGCTGTAATTAAAGGAGAATCTAAAAAGTTAGGTTTAGTAAAGCAAACAGGCCGAATAGACCTTCCCAAATACGTTGAAAAATCACAAATGCATTTTCACAAAAAAAACCATCTTGTTTTTGATACTTTTGACCACTCTATTCTTGAAATCTTCGACCACAGCATTGAATACAAATCTATAAAATCGGGCAACATAATATTTGCAGAAGGAACATATGCCGAAGAAAACCCTTTATTCAGTTGGCTTCCTTTTAAACCTGTTAAAGGAGATGTGCTCACAATAGAATCCAAAGATTTAAACATAAATAAAATACGAAAGAAAAATATTTTCATACTACCGCTTGGAGAAAACAAATATAAAATTGGTGCTACATACCACTGGTCGGATAAGAGTTGGAAACCCAGCGAAAAAGCAAAACTGGAACTTATGGAAAAATTCGAGAAAATTTCGGACTGCACCTACACAGTAATTGATCATGAATCAGGAATAAGACCAGCAACCCATGACCGAAGACCATTTATAGGAAGTCATCCGACACATAAAAACATTCATATATTTAACGGACTTGGGTCCAAGGGGGTTTTTCTTGGACCTTTATTGGCCTCAGAATTTTGTGATTTCCTGGAAAACAAAGGCGAAATTCACCCTGAAGTTTCAATAGAAAGATGTGTAGGTAAATATTTCAGAACTCCAGGAGCTTAAAATAATTTCTCCAACCTTCTTTCCACGTCTTCAATTTGCAGTTCCAATTGATAGAGCTCTACACTTGCTTCAACATCTTTCTTTTCTTGAGTGACCTTTCTTGTATACTTTTTAAGAATTGCCACTCTGTTTTTCTGAACCAAATCACGCTTATCTCTAAGCTCTGATAATCGACTCATTAGTTCTTCTTTAGAATAAATAAATCCCATAAAACATTAATTTTATTAGAAATAATCTAGCGATGATACGTGCAATATAGTACCTCAGGATATAGTATAAAAATCGATTTTTGTTAATAAATTCACATATTTATTTTAAAAACCCTGAATTTAAAGGATTCTAAAAGTCCCAAATTGTTGATAAGTTAGTTTTTTACTAAAATTATTTTTGACAGTTAAAATAAAACCGCTATGAAACCACCTGTTGCAAAAAAAAATGCTAAAAAACTAACCATTCATGAGCATACCAGGGTTGATAATTACTACTGGTTAAACAACAAAGAAAACTCAGAGGTTATTGATTATTTAAATGAAGAGAATAAATACTCCGAAGCCAAATTAAAACATACTGAAAATCTTCAAAATGACTTATATGAAGAAATTACAGGCCGATTAGATAAAGAAGAAAGCTCTGTACCCTATTTATTAAATGGGTACCTGTATTCACAGTGTTATGAAAAAGGAAATGAATATCCTGTATTTAAAAGAAAAAAAGAAGCAATAAATACTGATAAAGAAGATGTTTTAATCGATCAGAATAAATTGGCTGAAAACCACTCTTTTTGTGCTATTGGCAAATTAAGCGTTTGTTCAAACAACACAATACTTGCCTACTCTGTTGATTTCGTTTCACGAAGAATGTACGATATCTATTTTAAAAATCTACAAACTGGAGAACTGTTAAAAGATAAAATACCAAATAGCTCAGGAGGGTTTGCGTGGGCAAACGATGGAAAAACCCTTTTTTATACCCAAAAAGACGAAAAGACATTAAGAAGCAATAAGGTTTATAAACATATCCTTGGAACAGATTCAAAAAGTGATCAGCTTATTTTTATTGAAGAAGATGAAACATTTATATGCAATGTTTACAAGTCAAAATCAAAAAAGTATATAATTATTGGTTCTTACAGCACTCTCTCCACTGAATATAGAATAGTTTCTTCGGACCAACCAAACGATGAATTTAAAATTTTTGAACCACGCCAAAAAAATCACGAATATTCAATAGAACATAAAGGAGATGAGTTTTTCATAATTACCAACAAAGACGGGTGCAAAAACTTTAAATTAATGAGGTGCCAGACAGATTTCACTACTTCAACAAACTGGGAACAGATTATATCTGGTAGAGAAGATGTTTTACTGGAGGATATTGAGGTATTCGACAAATTTATTGTCCTTAACGAAAGAAAAAACGGGCTTACTCAATTTAGAGTTCTAAATCTCGATAAACGCTCAGAGTATTTAATTGACATGGAGGAAGAAAGTTATACTGCTTACCTTTCAACAAATCCTGAGTTTGGAACAAACGTTTTCCGTTTTGGGTTTTCCAGTTTAAAAACACCTACAACAATATACGATTACAATCTTGAATCAAGAAAAAAAGAGATTAAAAAACAAACCAAGGTAGTAGGAGGTCATAATATATCAGAATATACTACTAAACGAATATTTGCAAAAAGCATTGACGGAACACTAATTCCAATGAGTTTAGTGTATAAAAACAACATCTCACTTACAGGGAATAACCCCACATTACTCTATGGTTATGGAAGCTACGGACATGTTGTAGACCCCTCGTTTTCACCTGCGCGATTAAGTTTACTGAACAGAGGATTTGTTTTTGCAATTGCACACATTAGAGGAGGAGAAGATTTAGGGAGGCATTGGTATGAGGATGGGAAAATGCTTAAAAAAATCAACACCTTTAATGATTTTATTGCATGTGGTGAACTCTTGATAAAGCAAAATTATACTTCATCAAACTATTTGTTTGCAATGGGGGGAAGTGCTGGAGGATTGTTGATTGGGGCCGTAATTAACATGAAACCTCAACTTTGGAAAGCAGTAATTGCTGCCGTACCATTTGTTGACGTAGTAACCACAATGCTGGATGAGTCTATTCCATTAACAACTGGTGAGTATGATGAATGGGGAAATCCAAATAAAGAGGAATACTATAAGTATATATTAAGCTATAGCCCTTACGATCAAGTTGAAAAGAAAGATTATCCTGCTCTTTTAGTAACTACAGGCCTGCACGATTCTCAAGTGCAATATTGGGAACCCGCAAAATGGGTAGCCAAACTTCGTGAATTAAAAACAGACAAAAACTTACTTTTACTAAAAACAAATATGGATACAGGTCATGGAGGTGCTTCAGGAAGATATGAATACTACAAGGAAGTGGCTCTGAATTATGCCTTCTTATTGGATCAGGCAGGATTAATCTGAAAGTCTTCTTAGCTGCATCTCAGGCAAAAAATAGATTTAGATCGTTAATAGTAATGAAAATCAATTTTTTAGTACCTTTATATCAAATTAAACGCCATAAGTATGGAAGTATCGTTATTATTTATTCAAAAGATAGGTCCTGTAGGAATTATTTTAATTGTTGTAGTTATTCTTTTACTTTTCGGAGGGAAAAAAATACCTGAGTTAATGAAAGGGTTGGGAAAAGGAGTTAAAGAGTTTAAAGACGCCACAAATAATCCCGATGATAAAGACGATACTACAGGAGAGGTAAATGAAAAAAAAAATTAAGCTGACAACTTTTATAAGAATTCATTAAAAATGACTGCTATATGCAGTCTTTTTTGTTTAAAATTAGTTACCTAACTTTAAAGCTATGGATTCAAAATATGATTTCTTAATAATCGGTGGAGGTATAGCGGGACTAAGCTTCGCACTTAAATCAGCTGAAAAAGGGTCAGTCGGAATAATCACTAAAGAAAATCCTGATGAATCAAACACATCTTATGCGCAGGGAGGAATTGCCGGAGTATGGGATAATAGTGATGATTTTGAAAAACATATTATTGACACTTTAGACGCTGGCTCAGGTCTAAACAACAATAAGATTGTTGAAATTGTAGTAAAAGAGGCGAAGGAACGAATTAATGAATTAATCGAATGGGGTACTCATTTTGACAAAAACAAAAAAGGCGAATACGACCTCGCTAAAGAAGGAGGGCATTCTGAAAACAGAATACTACATCATAAAGACATTACTGGAAAAGAAATTGTAAGGGCTTTAATTGAGCAGGTTAAGAAACATCCAAATATTCAAATTTTTAAAAACCACTTTGCACTAGATGTCATAACTCAACATCATTTAGGCAAAAAACTCACAAGGAAAGACACTGGCATTGAATGCTATGGAGCTTACGTCCTCAACAAAGACTCAACCGAAATACTAAAAGTACTCGCAAAAAATGTAATTATGGCGACGGGAGGCGCTGGTTTGGTATATAAATCAACTACAAACCCTCTAATTGCAACTGGTGATGGAATTGCAATGGCTTACAGAGCTAAGGCTGAAGTTCAGGACATGGAGTTTATCCAATTTCACCCTACCTCTTTGTATAACCCAGGTGCTTATCCGTCTTTTTTAATTTCAGAAGCTGTTAGAGGATTTGGAGCAATACTTAGAGACCATGAAGGAAGGGAGTTCATGAGTAAATACGATAAAAGAAAATCTTTAGCCCCCAGAGATATCGTTGCTCGTTCAATTGATACGGAGATGAAAATCCATGGTGTGGAATTTATGAATTTAGACTGTACGCATTTGAATATGAAAAAATTCAAAACACACTTTCCAACAATATATAAAAAATGCAAGTCGTTAGGTATTGATCCGGCTTTTGATTATGTTCCGGTTGTTCCTGCTGCTCACTATACTTGTGGTGGAATTTTGGTAGATGAATATGGACAATCATCCATTAAAAATCTTTATGCTATCGGAGAATGCGCATGTACAGGTTTACATGGCGCAAACAGGCTGGCAAGTAATTCACTATTAGAAGCTATTGTTTTTTCGCATAGAGCTTATTTAAAATCAAGTGAGGATCTCAATAAAAAAGCTTATCAATCAAACATACCAGACTGGGACTCGACTGCTACAGAAGCTCCTGAAGAAATGGTTTTAATTACCCAAAGCCTGCATGAAGTTCAAGGAATTATGAGCTCTTATGTTGGAATTGTCAGAAGTGACCTGCGTTTAAAAAGAGCATTGGACCGTCTTGAAATTTTATATCGAGAAGTAGAAGAACTTTATGAAAAAACCACTCCTTCTCAAAAACTTTGCGAAACCAGGAACGTTATAAATGTAGCTTATTTAATCATAAAATTTGCTTCGAACAGAAAAGAGAGCGTAGGATTACACTATTCTTTAGATTACAAGCAGAGTTTAAAGAGAGGCATAAATGTAAATTAAATACAATAAAAATTATTTAGCCCATTTTTCAATTTCGGCATAAGTCGCAGAATCAGACTCCCAGGATTGAAACTTCATTTTACCAGGACCTTTATAAAAGGTGAACCAACTTTTTATAATTTCTTTAACCGGACCAGATAAATCCTCAAAAGAAGTTGCGTTCAACACATTTAAATCTTTGTTAGCGGGAACGGCAATAATTTTGTGATCTTCTTCTCCTTTATCAACTAACCGAAGAGTGGCTATTGGTTTTATTCCAATTACCTGCCCCTGAGGTATAGATTCTGATAAGACCAAAACATCCAGGGCATCTCCATCCCCACCCCTTTCTTTATCCATTAAAGTTCCCGGTATAAAACCATAATTACCTGGATAAGGTAAAAATTTAATCACCCTGGGTTTACCGTCTCTAATTTCACAAACATATTTCTTGGATTCATAATTATACTCGTATTTATGATTCGTTCCTGCCGGAATTTCAATAACAGCTGAAATGTTACCCTTTTTATCCCTTAATGGAGTTGTTTCGTAATCTGGTAATACTTCCTTAGAGGCAGAAGGAGTTGAGCGTTCGTCTGCTTTTTCTGTATTAAAACATGAAGCCAAGAGTAACGATATAACGGGTAATATCAAAAACTTCATCCTAAGAATTACTTATTTTTTTTTCTTTGTAGTAAATCTTAACTTCCGCAACATCCTTCAGGAAATCAACCTTTCCTACACTTACCTTAAAAATATTAAGACCTGTTCGGTCTCTTAAGTCCGATATTAAAGATTGCTCATTTTCTGGTTTAATCAGGTCAATTTTTTCCAACACTACGACCTTACTTCTCTCATGATTATTAAACCAAATAGCCTCTATACCATAGGTAGTCGCTAAAATCATTAAATCCACAAATAAAATTTCAGCATGACTAATTTTTTTATTCGCCAAAGCATTAATCATAGCCAGACCAATCACAATAAAAAGATAAGTCATTTCTTTAAAAGGAATCGTTTCT
>CEUK01186631.1_pt1 | contig 19508 bp, 14 predicted proteins | sample 356451 | NCBI WGS metagenome assembly CEUK01 (sample SAMEA2622843, study PRJEB7988) | marine metagenome | isolation source: saline water (ENVO:00002010), including
ATAAGTTAATTTTGGATTAGGAATATTTAAGTCTTTAAAAGGAAGAAAATAAACATTTTTTGATGATATAATTTGATTATTCTCTTTAAGGATTAGCCTTAAAAAAGTATTTTTTTTATCGTTATCTTTTGGTAATTGAGATTTATCAATTTTTAATACTAGAATTGCTTCATTAGGCTTGATTTGTACTTTTTTTGTCCATTTTTTTATTGTTGACTGCCCTTCAAATTTTGATAATTCAAGCTCTATTTTCCCTGAAAAAACCTCTTTCTTGTCTGAAACAACTGTAATTTGCAAACTACTGTCCTTAAATTCGTGGCTGATAATTATAGGCTTAAATGCTTCTTTAACCTTATAATGAAGCGCCTTCCATTTTCCATAATAATCTATACTTGACCAAGACGCTCCAGGCCAACAATCATTTAATTGCCAATATATTGAACCCATACACTTATTCTTATTTCGTCTATGAGCTTCTATGCCTAAACGGATACCATCAGCTTGAAGAATTTGACTAAGGTAGAGTAATGAACTAAACGATTTTGGTGAATCAAACTCCCTTTTCATATACTCCTCAATTGTTGCATTTCCAATACTAGATCTCTGATGATGCTTCATTACGTCTGAATATATTCCCTCATCTTTAATTGTAGCAAATTTTTTAAAGCTTGAATATTCCGGAAATGATTGAAATCCATATTCACTCATAAAACAAGAAATTTTAGTATTAAAGTTTTCAAAAGGTTCTTTTCCCCACCAAACCCCCCAATAATGGGTGTCTCCAGAGTTATAAGATTCTGCGACACCTTCTGAAGAACTTGGTGATGATGCCCAATAGTTTGTGTAAGGGTCTAAAACTTTAGGGAGAATATAATGAAATAATGTATCATAAGACTTCCAAATTCGCTTTGCTATATTTGAGTTTTGTTCTTTAATTGCTGTCTCTTCCCAACCCCATCTTTTCCACGCTGATAAATTTTCATTGTTCCCACACCACAAGGCTATACATGGGTGTTTTTTTAAACGGTTATAATTGTCTTCTGCTTCTTTCCTAACATTTTCTAAAAAATCATCATCGCCAGGGTACATAGAACACGCAAACATAAAGTCTTGCCATACCATTAAACCTAAAGAATCGCATAATTCATAAAACCTATTATTTTCATAAACGCCTCCTCCCCATACTCTAACCATGTTCATATTTGCGTCTGCTGCTGCTGAAAGAATTCTTTTATAATCTAATGCGTCAACTCTTGATAAAAAAATATCTTGTGGAATATAATTAACCCCTTTTATAAAGGTAGATTGATTATTTACTTTAAAATGAAAATTAGAATCTGGCACAAAGTCAATTGACCTTATTCCTAAAACTTGGCTTCTAGAATCATTTAATTCATCTAAAATGATTTCCGCTTTTATGTTGTATAAGTTTTGTTTACCCATTCCATTAGGCCACCATAGATTAGGGTTTTTCAAACTAAATTTTAATTCGTAGTTATTAACTCCTTCTACTAATTTTAATTTAGATATTGTGGATACTAATGAGTCATTTAACTTAATTTCTAAAGTTGGAAATATATTAGTTTTTGAAGATTCAACGGTTACATAAGTTTGAAAAAAAACTGTACTGTCAAATGAATATTTTACCTGTAAATCCTTTATTCTAAATGCTTCCCAAGAAACCAATTTAACTGGTCGCCAAATACCGGAAGTTACAATCCTTGGCCCCCAATCCCATCCATAATGGTAGCCTGCTTTTCTTGTATAAGCGCTAACTCTTTTACCTTCAGGAACATTACCCTTTTCAGCCTGATCATTTGCTGAAACAGGAATTTTATAATCCAAAGCATCGTAAAGCTTTATTCCTTCATTAATTGGTGAAAATAAAACCACTTTCAAAAAATTATCTCCCCTCTTCAAATGTTTTTTAACATCGACAACATAGTTTCGATGCATGTTGTTGCTTTTCAATACAAGAATATCGTTCAAAAAAACTGATGCGTAGGTATCTAAGCCTTCAAAATGCAATTCATGATGTTCTTTTTGAAGTTCCTTTTCAGTAATTTCAAATTGATTTAAATACACCCAATCTTTTTTATCTATCCACTGAACTTTACTCTCATTAAGCCTATAAAATGGATCGTCTATAATTCCATTATTAATTAAATCCGTATGAATACAACCAGGGACATTAGCTGGATACCAATTGTTTTTACCTTTTTCTGAAAATTTCCAATTATTATTTAATTGGCGTTCTGAAACGGTGATTTGCGAAGTAATACATGTTGAAAAAAAAGCTATTAAAAAAAAGGAAATAAACTTTTTAAGCATGCTTAAAGATACATATCCTAATTTTAATTACGAAAACTAAAAGTTTGTTTTTCTAGATGTTTTTTTGGAATCTTTTAATAATAAATTAATTCTACTCAACTCTTTTTTTGTAAAATATCTCCACTCACCAGGATTAGTATCTAATTTTATATTCATAATTCTAACTCTCTTTAACTGTTTAACTTCATAAGAAAGGTGCTCACACATCCGTCTTATTTGACGATTAAGACCTTGAGTAAGAATTATTCTAAATCTTCTGGAGTCTATTTTTTCAACAAAACACTTTTTGGTTATGGTATCTAAAATAGGGACGCCATTACCCATTTTACTAATAAAATCTAAGGATATGGTTCTATTGACAGTTACAATATATTCTTTTTCATGATGGTTACTTGCTCTTAATATTTTATTAACAATATCGCCATCTGAAGTTAAAAATATTAATCCCTCACTAGGTTTATCTAGTCTGCCAATAGGAAAAATTCTTTCAGGAAAATTAATATAATCAATAATATTATTCTTTTCTCTTTTTGTATCTGTAGTGCAAACAATTCCTCTTGGCTTATTAAATGCTATATATATCTTTTCTTTTTTACCAATAACAATAACTTTATCGTCTACCCTAACTTCATCATTTGGGTTAACTTTTGTTCCTATTTGGGGGATAACACCATTTATTTTGACCCTTTTTGCTTCAATCAGCTTGTCTGCTTGCCTTCTGGAACAATAGCCTGCTTCACTTAAAAATTTATTAATTCTTATACTCACCAAACTCATTGGATACATTGAGGAATTTCTATAATTAATAGAAAATATAATATTAGTTAATATGCGTTCATTGCGCTAGCTAACATTTTTTTGACTGTTATTTTTCTGAAATCCTTTTGCTCATGATTTTTAAAAACCAAATGATAATTTTTTATGTCTCTAGAGCAATAAAAATGATAATTAGGGAGGCTTGACATTTTATTTGAATCAAGGGTTGTATTTTCAGACTTTAAAAATCTGCTGAATATCATTTGTTGCTCAGTAACTTCTTCATAATTGTATGTAAAAAAAGCAATAGAAGAGTGTTTTTCCATCTCATCAGAAATAGAAGAAGAATCCTTTCCTATTTCTTCAATTACCATGTGCCACCTTCTGTCACCAGGAACAGTTATTTCCCAGCGTGCTTCTCCTTCGTTATGTTTTACATCTGGCTTAACATGTCTAGGTAAATCCTCTTCATCATTATAAAACTTTTCTGGAATGAAAATATTTATATCAAGTTCATGAGGGTTCATGTTGTATTCTCTCATTCCTTTTAAATTATGAGATTTTAACTCTTTTTCAGAATCTTCTTTAGCTTCATTTGAAGAAACATTTTCTTCTTGGTCATTAACATTTGATTTTTCTGTATCACAAGCAACAAACAAAATAGACATGAAAAAAATAACTGTTAAGCAATAGGAATGTTTCATAATTCAAGGTTTAATGTATAAATATATAAATCCTGTAAGAAAATCCTACTTCTTTAAAACATATCTTATAGTTGAACGACTGCGTTGTTCAAGAAGGATTTCTTTTTCAGCTAAAAATTCAGGGAGATTAAAATTTTGATAATGTCTGATGGTTAATAAGTCAACCTGTTCATTATATTTAACCAAATATTTTTCAGAAAGACGATCTATTAGGTTTGAAATTAAAGGGGTCTTTATGTAGGCACATACTGAAAAACTTAAAGCGGAGTTTTGCATAAGGTGAACTTTTAAACCAGCTTTAGAAAAAATCCCAAACAATTCACTCATGTGGTCTTCTAAAATAAAAGAAAAATCTTTTGGGCTTATTGAAATTAAAACTTGATTAGGCTTGTAAATAAAGGAAGTTACGGCATCATCTTTACCTCCCATATTGTTGATTTCACTTCCTTTACTAGTAAAATCAATAAAAGATCTAATAGTAAGCGGAATGCCTTTGTTTTGAAGTGGTTTTATGGTTTTTGGATGAATAACGGAAGCCCCATAATAGCTCAATTCAATGGCTTCTTTATAAGAAATGTGGTCAATTTTTTGAGTTTCTTTAAAAACTTTTGGATCAGCATTTAGTAGTCCGGGAACATCTTTCCAAATAACCAATTCTTTAGCCTCCAATGCCCAGGCAAAAATAGCAGCAGAATAATCACTTCCTTCTCTCCCTAATGTCGTGGTGTTTTTATTTTGATCACTACCAATAAATCCCTGAGTGATAAAAATGGTGTTTTGATTCTTAGTTTTTGATAAAATTTGTTGTTTGGATTTCTCCCAACTTACTCTTCCTTCTTGATGATGACTGGAGGTATGAATTAACTCACGAGCATCCAGCCACTTGTTTTTAATTCCATTAGCATTTAAATAAGTTGATATTATTAAAGTGGAAAACAATTCTCCATAAGAAACTATTTGATCGTAACAGTAAGCATGATTTTTTGAATTTGGAGCACATAAAAAGGCTTTTATTTCTTTAACTAGGGCATTAAAATTACTTATAAATACAGCGTTAGATTTAAGGTTTAGTTTGGTATATATTTCTTCATGAAAGACAATGGTTTTATCTAGTTCTTTCATTGAACCTGTTGTGTAGTTGTTTATATATAATTCCCAAACTTTTTCTAAGTTGTTGGTTGTTTTATCCATAGCCGAAATTAAAATTACAAGATTAGTTTCTGGGGATTTAATAATCTCTTTTATGTTAATTACGGCATCAGCATTTTTTACTGAAGCGCCACCAAATTTATATACACGCATAATTACCTAGCTATTTATTGTAAATCTAATAATCTTATTTATAAAACGATTAACTTAATATTGATCAACTCCTTTTGCTTTCTTAAAGCGTAATTAAATTATTAAACTCAGAATAGAAATATTTTTAAACATAATTTGTCATTACAAATAATATGAAAAAATATACAATTATAATAGGGCTATTTTCCTTTGGTTTTTAGTAATTGAGTCAAAAAAGTTGTACAACGGAAACAAAAAATAATTCAATTTAAGGAACTTTATAAATGGATAAACAACAATCCAAACTTTCGAAAAAATCAGATCTTATTGATTCAGTTTAAGTACTTACTAAAACAATTAAATGACAATAGTTTTGTATTGATGGTTTTTTGAATGCCCCTAAGTTATTAAATGAGAGCAATTTTAATAAAAAAAGGGGAGCAATTGCTCCCCTTTTATGAATTTAAACTATATGTATTATCGTTGTTTTTTTGCGTCAATTTGTCCCGCTTTGGTTCCTATATCATATCCACACTTGTAGTCCTCACAACCACTAGAAGGACTAGGGCATTGTGGAACTTCTTCTGGCTTATGACCTTCTGGATGTACTTTTGTAAAACCTTTAGAATATCCAGCTTCCCAACCAGTACAAAAACTGTTACCTGATGGAGCACCGCCTGATCTTGTCTCAGAATCTACATTTCCAGTAGTTGAAGTTGGTGCATTAGGTGTATATTTCTTATCTGTTTTCCCCGGTGTGCTTTTACTTGTTTTATCTTGAAGCTTATCGCCTTTAGAAGATGTTGGTGCACTAGGCTTAGCTGGGGATTTCACCATTGTATTTGCTGGCGATGTCACTCTTTTCTCTTCGTTTGAAACGCCAGGCTTAGTTGGGTATTTGTTCTTTGACTCAACTGATGATGACGGCTTCTCTTTCACCATTGTATTTGCTGGTGATGTCGCTCTTTTCTCTTCGTTTGAAACGCCAGGCTTAGTTGGGTATTTTGAACTTGTCGGTTTAATTTTTTCTTCAGATGAAGCTTTTTCCTTTACCATGTTATTTTTTGAAGGAGCCTTTCTCGATGGAGTTTGGGCAACCCCTACAGAACATAGTAAAGCAAAGCATAAGGTAATAGTTAAATTTTTCATAATTATATATTTTCGTTAATTTTAAAATTCTTATCTAATTTAACAAAAATAAAAGATTTATACTACTATAAATCTGATAAAGCAATCAAAATCATGGACAAAATATATAAAAGATTAGACCATTGTTAAATTTTATCGTTTCATTCAAAGTTAACTTTTCATAAAATCACGAACTATTTTATGGCATTATAATTATTATAACAAAAAATTAAATTTGCATTATTATTATTTAGTCAAACTACCAATAAATTTAGCAACTTTGGAGATCATTCTCCTGATGAAAGAAAAACAAATGCTCCAATTTCAGTGAAAGAATGGGATATAAATGGCAATTTAAAATAAGTTTTTTTATAAAAACAACTTCTAATTAATATTATAAAGTTGATATTTGTTTAAATTTTATGAGATGAAAAATATTACGGTTGGTGAATTTATAGTTGATACTCAAAATAATTTTCCAGGATCTTCAGGAGAGCTTTCAAAAATATTAAGCGCTATTAAATTAGCATCCAAAATTGTCAGTCATGAGATAAATAAAGCTGGATTAGCTGCTGATATTATTGGCTCTGTTGGTAATGAAAATGTGCAGGGCGAAGAGCAACAAAAACTAGATTTATATGCCAACGATAAATTTATAAATGCTCTTTCTGCAAGAGGGGTTATATGTGGAGTTGCTTCAGAAGAAAATGAATCTTACATAGAGTTTAATAATGAAGTTAACAGTGCAGCAAAATATGTAGTTTTAATAGACCCTTTAGACGGCTCATCTAATATTGATGTTAATGTTTCTGTTGGAACAATTTTTAGTGTTTTTAAAAGGAAAACAAATGAATCGGAACCTGTAAATATTTCAGACTTTTTACAAAAGGGAGATGAGCAGGTTGCTGCAGGATATATTATTTACGGGTCGTCCACTATGTTGGTTTATAGCACAGGAAATGGGGTAAACGGATTTACTTTTGATCCTGGAATTGGTGTGTTCTTTTTATCTCATCCAAACATGAAAATCCCAGCATCTGGAAGATTATATTCCGTGAATGAAGGAAATATAAATGAATTTAAAGACGGGATTAAAAAATACATAAGTTATTGTCAGTCAGAAAGCGAAAAAGACAATAAAAAACCATATTCGTCCAGATATATAGGCTCTTTAGTAGCTGATTTCCATAGAAATCTAATTAAGGGAGGAATTTACATGTATCCCTCAACAAAAAGCGCACCAAATGGAAAATTGCGTTTATTGTATGAATGTGCTCCTTTAGCTTTTATAATTGAACAAGCTGGTGGAAAAGCAATTTCAGAATCAGGTAGAATTATGGATATTATACCAAAAGAATTACACGAAAGAACACCTATTTTTATTGGATCAAGTAATATGGTAGATACTCTTGAGCAATTGATGAATAGTGAAGGTTGATCATTTTAGAAAAAATTATCAAAACGCTTCTTTTGTAAATGAATTTCAAGAGTTAGCATCAAAAAATAAGAACATCTTATTAAAGGGCCTTGTTGGTTCAGCAACATCATTCGTTTCAGATGCCATTATTCAGACATTAAACGGCAATCATCTTTTTATTTTACCAGATAAAGAAGCTGCGATTTATTTTTTTAACGATTTAGAAAACATCATTTCATCAGAAAGAGGAACAACTTTATTGTTTTACCCAGCATCATATAGAAGACCTTATCAGATTGAAGAAATTGACCATTCAAGTGTATTGCAGCGATCCGAAGTGATTTCCTTAGTTACAAAAAAAAGAAAAAAGCTTTTGATTGTTACCTATCCAGAAGCAATTATAGAAAAAGTCATTACTAGAAAAAAACTAGAAAAAAACACCATTATAATTAATACTGGAGAAGAAGTAGACTTAAACTTAGTTAATGAGCTACTTATTGAGTTAGAGTTTGAAAAAGTAGACTTTGTATATCAGCCTGGTCAATTTGCTGTCAGAGGAGGAATTTTAGACGTATATTCTTTTAGTAATGAAAACCCTTACAGGATAGAATTTTTTGGAGATGAAGTGGAATCAATTAGAGAGTTTAATGCAAGCGATCAACTTTCAATCCAAACCTTACAAAGAATAAAAGTAATACCTAACATTAATCATAAAAATATACAAACAGAAAGGTGTTCTTTCTTAGACCATTTGCCAGCAGATTTATTTCTTTGGATTAAAGAAATAAAACGATCTGAGAAAAATATGGAAAAAGGCTTTGAACAAGCCATTGAAATATTTAATAGACAACCTGATGGTTTTGAACACATTTCTCCTATTGAACTTTACTTAGCTCCTGTTGATTTTTTTACTCAACTTAATAAGTTTAAAATTATTGAAATTGCTCAATCAGACAGTTTTGGGAATGCTTCAATTTTATCTTTTGAACAAGCCCCTCAACCAGCGGTTAATAAAAATTTTGAACTTTTATTACAAAAATTACTTCGATTTAAAAAAGATGATTATGCTGTACACGTTTTCGCACAACAAGACTCACAAATTCAGCGGCTTAGAACAATTTTCAAGGATTTAGGACACGAAGAAATTTGCTCCTTTGTTAACATTGGTTTAAAAGAAGGTTACGTTGATCATCAAAATAAAATCATTGCTTTTTCTGATCATCAAATTTTTGATAGATACCATAAATTTAGAATAAAGGAAAAGTTTAATAAAAGTCAAGAGACGTTTACTTTAAAGGAAATTTATAACCTTCAGAAAGGAGATTTTGTTGTACACATTGATCATGGTGTTGGCGAATTTTCAGGCCTCCAAAAAATAGATGTTCAAGGAAAAGAACAAGAAGCAATACGACTTATTTATAAAGGAGGAGACATTCTTTACATAAGTATTCATTCGTTGCACAACATAAGTAAGTTTACAGGAAAAGATGGCAAAGCACCAACGCTTAATAAATTAGGATCTCCATCTTGGAATTTAGCAAAGGAAAAGGCTAAAAAGAAAATAAAGGAAGTAGCATTTGATTTAATAAAACTTTACGCTAAACGTAAGATGAAAAAAGGTTTTGCATTTAACCCCGACACATACATGCAAAGTGAGTTAGAAGCCTCTTTTATTTATGAAGATACTCCAGATCAACTTGCTTCTACTACAGCAGTTAAAGAGGACATGGAGAAGCCTTTTCCAATGGACAGATTAATTTGTGGAGATGTTGGCTTTGGTAAAACAGAAATAGCAATAAGAGCGGCATTTAAAGCTGTAGCAGACAACAAACAGGTGGCTATTTTAGTTCCTACAACCGTTTTAGCCTTCCAACATTTTAAAACATTTTCAGAAAGACTTAAAAATTTTCCTTGTAATATCGATTATATAAACAGGTTTAAAACCACAAAAAATATTAAATCAACAATTCAAGCTTTATATGAAGGAAAAGTTGATATTTTAATAGGAACACATAGATTAATTAGTAAAGATGTTGTCTTTAAAGACTTGGGATTATTAATTGTTGATGAAGAGCAAAAATTTGGTGTATCTGTTAAAGAACAATTAAAAAACCTTAAGGTTAATGTTGACACTCTAACTCTAACGGCTACACCAATACCAAGAACTTTACAGTTCAGCTTAATGAACGCTAGAGATTTATCAATAATAAATACTGCCCCACCTAATAGGTTTCCTGTAGACACCCTCATTCAAACTTTTTCTGAAGAAACCATAAAAGAAGCCATTAACTATGAAATAGGTAGAGGAGGTCAAGTATACTTTATTCACAATAGAGTTCAAAATATTAATGAAGTGGCTCAATTAATTAAAAGGCTTTGTCCTGATGCAAAAATTGCAATAGGTCACGGAAAATTAGAAGGGAAAAAATTAGAAGCCATCATATTAGATTTTATGAGTGGCATGTATGATGTTTTGGTAGCAACAACTATTGTCGAGTCTGGAATTGACATTCCAAATGCAAATACAATAATTATTAATAATGCCAATCATTTTGGGTTAAGTGATTTACATCAATTAAGAGGTAGGGTTGGGAGATCTAATAAAAAAGCTTTTGCTTATTTATTTACACCTCCTAAGCATCACTTATCAGATGACGCTAGAAAAAGACTTCTAGCTATTGAACAATTTTCAGAACTTGGTAGTGGATTTAACATTGCTATGAGAGATCTTGACATAAGAGGAGCGGGAGATTTACTAGGGGCCAATCAAAGTGGGTTTATTAGTGAAATAGGCTTTGATACTTATCAAAAAATCTTAGATGAAGCCATTCAAGAGCTTAAAGAAAATGAATTTAAGGAGGTTTTTGAAGAAGAAATAAAGAATAAAGACTTCTTAAATGAATGTGTGTTAGAAACGGATTTATCCTTGATTATTCCGGATGATTATGTAAATGAAATTAACGAAAGAATAGACCTTTATAAAGGCTTAGACAAGTTGAAAAATCAAGAAGAGGTAGAGAAATACAAACAAGAAATGACAGATAGGTTTGGTTCTATTCCTACAAAAACAGAGGAGTTAATATTAACAGTAAAACTTAGACAAATCGCAAGAGGCTTAGGATTTGAAAAATTAATACTTAGAAATAATTTATTAATAGCAACGTTTATAGTTAACAACAACTCTTCGTATTATCAAAGTGAAATATTTTCTTCCATTTTAAAATTTACTCAAAATTCTAAAAAAGGAATTCAGTTAAAAGAAAAAAATAATCAGCTTTTGCTTCGAATAGAAAAGGTAAATTCAGTTAGTGCAGCAATAAAAATATTAAATGAAATTTAATATGAATAAACTATTTTAATTCAAAATCATCCATGAATTTTGTAGTAAAATCACCCTCTAAAAATTTCTCATTTTCCATTAGTTGTTGATGAAACGGAATTGTGGTTTTTATGCCTCCAACTATATATTCTCCCAAAGCTCTTTTCATTTTTGTTATGGCTTCATCTCTGGTTTGAGCTACAGTAATTAACTTTGAAATCATTGAATCATAATAAGGGGGAATAAGATATCCAGCATATACATGGGTATCAATTCTTATTCCATGTCCACCTGGCTCATGATAATCCGTGATTTTCCCTGGAGAAGGTCTGAAATCTTTTTCAGGATCTTCAGCGTTAATTCTACATTGAATCGCATGCATTTTAGGAATATATTCTTTACCGCTTATTTTTTCTCCATAAGCAAGCTTTATTTGCTCTTTAATTAAATCATAATTAATGACTTCTTCAGTAATAGTATGCTCAACTTGAATTCTAGTATTCATTTCCATAAAATAGAAGTCTCTATTCTTATCAACTAAAAATTCAACAGTACCAACTCCTTCGTATTTTACAGCTTTTGCAGCTTTAACCGCTGCTCTTCCCATTAATTTGCGAAGTTTAGTAGTCATAAAGGGTGATGGAACCTCTTCAACTAATTTTTGGTGTCTTCTTTGAATAGAACAATCTCTTTCAGACATATGACAAGCATTTCCAAATCTATCGCCAGCAATCTGAATTTCAATATGACGTGGTTCTTCAATGAATTTTTCCATATACATACCATCATTACCAAAAGCAGCTTTTGACTCTTGTCTTGCAGAATTCCAATGTTCTTCCATTTCATCCTCATTCCAAACAATTCTCATTCCTTTTCCCCCGCCTCCTGCAGTCGCCTTAATCATTACAGGGTATACTACTTTTTTTGCTGTAGCCTTAGCATGATCTAAATCTTTTAAAAGTCCAGGTGAACCAGGTACGCAAGGAACACCAGCTTTAAGCATAGTAGCTTTGGCTGATGCTTTATCACCCATCTGACCTATCATTTCAGGTGAAGCTCCAATAAATTTGATTTCATTTTCTTTACAAATTCTTGAAAAATCTGCATTTTCAGAAAGAAAACCATATCCAGGATGAATGGCATCAGCATTAGTAATTTCTGCAGCAGAAATAATATTTGGTATTTTTAAATAAGAATCTGTACTTGATGGTGGTCCAACACAAACTGCTTCATCAGCAAATTTTACATGAAGGCTATCTTTATCTGCAGTTGAATAAACAGCAACAGTTTTAATTCCCATTTCTTTACAGGTTCTAATAACTCTAAGAGCAATTTCACCCCTATTTGCAATTAATATTTTTTTAAACATGTTGTTTTGTTTTTAACCTTACCTACGAAGGGTCGACTAAGAATAATGGCTGATCAAACTCAATTGGAGTTGCGTCATCAACTAATACTTTGACAATTTTTCCAGAAATTTCTGCTTCGATTTCATTAAACAGCTTCATAGCCTCAATAATGCACAATTTATCTCCTGATTTAAAAGTAGAGCCAACTTCAACAAACGCTGGTTTATCTGGGCTTGATGAACGATAAAACGTACCTAACATTTGTGCTTTAATCGTAACAAAATTACTATTTTCATCAGTCGAAGGAGTTTCCTCTTTTGTCCCTTCTGCTGCTGGTGCTGATTCAACAAGTGGTTGAGCTGCTACAGGGGGAGGAACAGCGCCCATTTGAGCAACAGGAACTGTTTGTTGAACTATGGTTGTTTCTTCTTTAAAATTTGTTTTCTTTTTAGCTAAATAATCGGACTTAATAACAATTTTGAAATCTTTTTTTTCAATTTCAACTTCATTTACTCCTGCCTTAGCCACAAACTTGATTAAATCTTGTATTTCAGTTTTGTTCATAATTACAATATTATATAATTTGAGAAATCTAAGTTAATAATAATTCGATTTAGAGCTTAAAAAAAATTAATAGGCCCATTTTAAATAAACACTTCCCCAAGTAAATCCTCCTCCAAAAGCAGCCAAGACTACATTATCTCCTTTTTTAAGTTGATTTTCCCATTCCCATAAACAAAGTGGAATAGTACCAGATGTAGTGTTTCCATATTTTTCAATATTAATCATTACTTTGTCTTTAGTTAATCCCATTCGATTAGCTGTTGCATCAATTATTCTTAAGTTTGCTTGATGAGGAACTAGCCAGTCTACATCTTCTCCAGTAAGATTATTTTTTTCCATTATTTCTGCTGATACATCTGCCATATTAGTAACGGCAAATTTAAAAACAGATCTTCCTTCTTGATATACAAAAGTATCAGGTGTTCCAACATTTTCTTTAGTTACAGGAAAAGCAGAACCTCCAGCTTTTTGAATTAAAAATTCTTTGCCCGATCCGTCAGCTTTTAAAATTGAATCAACAATGCCATTTCCTTCATCATTAGGCTCTAAAAGAACCCCTCCAGCACCATCACCAAAAATCACACAAGTATTTCTATCTTCATAACTAACAATAGAAGACATAATATCACCACCAATAACAATAACTTTTTTACATTGACCCGAAGCAATAAACTGTTGCCCTGTTATTAAAGTGTAAATAAATCCCGAACAAGCAGCACTGACATCAAATCCCCAAGCATTTGTTGCACCACTTTTATGGCATATTAAATTGGACGTACTAGGAAATCTGTGGTCACCTGTTACAGTACCAACTATAATCATATCAATTTCCAAAGGAGAAATACCTCTTTTTTCACATATTCCTTTTACTACTTTAGACCCTAAATCAGAAAGAGTTACGCCATCACTTACAATTCTTCTTTCTTTTATTCCAGTTCGTGTAACAATCCACTCATCATTGGTGTCAACCATTTTTTCTAAATCTGAATTGCTTAATACCTTTTCAGGCACTATACCATGAACTGCTGTAATTGCGGCTTGAATATTTTTCATTTAAATGCTTTTTTAATTTTATCAGTAAGCTTAGCCTCTACTAAATCTCTTCCTAATAATATCATGTTTTTTATGGCTTCTGGACTGCTTATTCCGTGACCAATTAATACATTGCCATTTACTCCTAAAACTGGAGTGCCACCATAGTTTTCATAGTTAAATCTACTAAAATAATCATCTAAATAGCCACGCTTTGCAATTAGTTCATAAAAAGATTCTGCTTGTTTTAATACCACATTACCTGTAAATCCATCACATATTATGACATCTGCCTTATCATTAAATAAATCTCTTCCTTCAACGTTTCCAATAAAATTAACCTCATCAGCACCATCTAATAAAGTATGAGTTGCCTGTGTTAATAAATTTCCTTTTTCTTTTTCTTCACCAATATTTAATAGTCCTACTTTTGGAGACTTTATTTGATAAACCAATTCTGCAAAAAGAGAACCCAAAATAGCAAATTGATAAAGGACATCTGGTTTACAATCAGCATTTACACCCACATCTAAAATCACCCCTACTCCACCATTTTCTTTAGGTAAAACTGAAGTTATACAGGGTCTAATCACACCAGGAACAGGACCTACTGAAAACATTGAACCCACAAGCATAGCACCAGAGTTCCCCGCACTAGCTAGCACATCAATGTCTCCTAGTTTTAAAGCTTTAAAACCAACCGAAATGCTATTATCAGGTTTCTTTTTTAAAGCTCTTGTTGCGTGTTCGCTCATCTCAACAACTTGAGAGGCATTTATATAAATGAATTTTTCAGGATCAAAATTGAGTTGAATCAGCAATTCTCTTGCAATGCTTTCATTGCCAATTAATACAATATCAACTTCAGAGTTTAGAGCTTTTTTTGCTTCTATAGCTCCTTTCAAAGTTGCTTGTGGTGCAAAATCACCACCCATTATGTCTAACCCAATTTTCACAAGAACAAAATTGTTCTAGAAATTTAAATTAAACTGTAGCTTCTTTTTCCATTACAACTTTCCCTTTATAGTAAAGTTTTCCTTCCGACCAATGAGCACGGTGGTAAAGGTGAGCTTCTCCTGTAGTTGGGCAAGTTGCTATTTGCTGTGTTTCAGCTTTATAATGTGTTCTTCTCTTGTCTCTTCTAGTTTTAGAAGTTTTTCTTTTAGGATGTGCCATATCAATCTATTTCTATTGTTAACTTTTTATTTGTCTTTGTTTTTTAGCTGTTTTAAAGCGTCCCACCTAGGATCATCTGTTTTTTTTGTGTTTTTAGTTTCACCAACATGGGGTCCATTTATTAAATATTTATTCATAGTCTTAATTTGCTTATTATCACATAATTTATCTTTATGAATCTTTCTTTTTGGAAAGATTAAAACAAATTCCTCAAAAAATAGAGGAGCCAAGTTAAATTGATAATCATCATAAGAAATTAAAATAATTTCACCTATTGATTTAGTCGTATTTTCGTGAGAAAACTTCACTATACGTCTAAAACTTATGTTTGATTGAATAGAAATTAATTCTAAACAATGGTCACATGTCGATTTAAAATCTCCTGACCATTTAATTCTAATATCAAACAAATGGGATTCTTTTCTAAAGTCTACAACAGCCGTAATTTTACTGTCATTTACTTCTGAAAAATTAAACGCTTCAAAGAACTCTTTATCCAAATCAAATGATAAATGATTGCTTCCGTTTTTTAAGCTCGAAAATGGAACTATAAAATCTTTTAAATCATTCATTAATGAAAATGGTTTGCAAATTTAGTTATAAAGTCACTAAAAAAAAACTTTATTTGAAATTGATGAATTTTTCTGGGTCAATTGGGAATCCATTATGCCATAATTCAAAATGTAAATGTGGACCTTCTGAAAGTGTTCCGCTATTTCCTACAATTGCAATTGGCTCTCCAGCATCAACACTCTCTCCCGTACTTTTCAATGTCTCAGAATTGTGTTTATAAACTGATATTAGATTTTTTTTATGTTGAATATGAATTACGTGACCATGGTCAGGTGACCAACTGTTGTTAATGATAGTTCCTTTTAAAATAGCCATTACCGCCTCATTTTTTGGAGCTATAATGTCAATTCCAAAATGTCCATTAGAAACATTGAGTTTATTTGTAATTTCACCTTTTATTGGTGGGTAAAGAAGAAGTTCAGGCAAAACATCGCTGCTAAGTGCTCCTCCTTGAAAAACATCAATTTCATATTTCTCCCTATTTTGAACTTTTTCTCTAAGAGATTTTTCTGATTCTGAAACAACATCATTTTTACCTTTTTGCGGCTGAGCAGACTCTTTATTAAAAGAATCTAATTCATTTGTAGGAATTGTCCCTTTTAAAAGCTCTTTTAAATTTTTTATATATCTCTCATCGTCTTCTTGTTGGTGAATTATTGCTTCTAATTGTTTATCAATGAAAATCTGTTTGTCCAATAAGGCTTGGTTTTCTAATGGATTAGGGTATCCAGGAATAAATGTTTTTAGGCTGGTTATAGAAATAAATATGAAAAACAATAGAAGTAATGAAATAAAAATAAAGGAAGAGTAAATAAATAATGCTAATTTTGAAGTTGTAAAAACTCTTTTTTCTTCAAAAGTTATTTGATCTAAAACAATTATTCTTCTCTTGCGTTGAAGCTCCATTAAAAACTTCTTTAATTTAGACTGCTTTTTGTTTCTTTTAGACATAACTTTCACAAATATAGTTACAAATATGTCAATATATATTTTATGCTAAATACAATAAGTTTAAAGCTTTGTAGTTAATATTGCAATTTGTCTATTGAAATGCCAATATTGAATCGTACCTATATAATTTTATTTTCAGTTCTGCTATTGATTGTAAGCTGTTCTACGGAAAAAAATACAATAATGACAAGAACTGTTCACAATATAAGCGCTAAATACAATGGTTATTTCAACGCAAATGAGTTAATTAAAGAAACTAAATCAACTTTTTTATATGATAGGGTTGAGGATTATTCACAAATCTTACCCTTATATCCTTTGCCATCTTTAGAAGAATCAAAAAATTGGTATGCACCTATGGACACTGCAATAAGAAAGTGTGAATTAGTTATTGTTAAAAACAGAATGCCAAATGTTAAAAAAGGTAGAAACAGATATAAAGAGTGGTGCAAATGGATAGATGATAACTGGATGACTATTGGAATTGCTCAGTATTATAAAAAAGATTTTTCTGAAGCTTTAAACACATTTAAATATGTAAAAAATCATTACCCATTAGAAAAAAGTTTTTATGAAAGTCAATTTTGGGAGGCAAAAGTTTTAATTGAAATGAACGCTTTTGAAGAAGCTGAAGAGGCACTTATTAATTTAATCTCTCTTTATGAAGAGCAAAACAATCTAGAAGAAGAGGAAGAAGAAGAGAAAAAATTAACGCTTAATGAAAAGATAAGATATGCACTAAACTATGATGAAAGAAAAGAGTATTTAGAAAATAATGGCGTTAAGATTACTGAAAGTCTAGTTTCTCAAATATATCCTACACTTTCTGATTTGTATTTAAAAAGCAACCAAATTGAAGAAGCTAAAAAAAGTCTTGGTATAGCTATTAACTCAAAACAGAAAAAAGACTTTCAATCTAGAATGGTATTTATTCTAGCTCAATTATATCATAAAGAAGGCGACATTAAAGCTTCTCAACTATATAATGAAGTAATTGAAATGAACCCAGAGTATGAAATGGCATTTCAAGCAAAAATTAATCGCGCTTTGTCTTTTAGTGATGGTGATACTAAAGCAATTAGAAATCAACTATTAAAGATGTTAAAAGATGACAAAAACATTGATTTTTATGATCAGATATATTATGCTTTAGCAGAAATCGCTTTTAAAGAGAAAAAAGAGGATTTAGCTGTTGAATATTTACACCTTTCAATAAACACTAGCAAATCCAATAAAACTCAAAAAGTAAAATCCCTGATTGGTTTAGCTGATTGGTTTTACGATACGAAAAAATACAAATCTTCTTTTTTATATTTTGATACTGCTTCAGCAATAATCGATAAAAAGGATCAAAATTACTTGTATGTAAATCAAAAACATAAAATTTTAAATTCTTGGAATAAATCAAATACAACTATTATAGGAAATGATAGTATTTTAAATCTATGTAACATGTCAGAATCAGAATTGACTGATGTTATATTGGACTATATTGATAAACTTGAAAAGGCTAAAGAAAAGGCTAAAGAAAAGGAAGTTTCTTATAATACTGGAGGGCTAAATAGATTGCCTAGTATATCAAGTCCATCCTCAACTATGTTCTTTTGGGATGAAAACCTTAAGGGTATTGGATATAATGAATTTCAAAGCCTGTGGGGAGATAGAAAATTAGAAGATAATTGGCGAAGGTCCATAAAATCTAACTTTAGCAATAAAGAAGAATTAAGTGATTCAACCTTAAACGCTGGCGATGGCATTAGTGTTGATTTTTTAATCAGCCAATTGCCTTGTGGAGATAATACGAAAATAGATTCCATAAATATAAATATTTTAAACGCTTTGTTTGAACTTGGAATTTTACATCATTATCAAATTATTGACCTTAATGAATCCATAAAAAATTTTAATAGAATAATTAACCAATTCCAGCCTGAGGATAAATCTATTGCAGCTTTATATGAGCTTTATTTAATCTATGAAACCAAAGGAAATAATACCTTAAAAAATGAAATTAAAGACACGTTAATTACAAAATATCCTAACAGCAAGTATTCTAAATTATTACTTGACCCAAGTTCGAATAAAGAACAAGAAGAAAGCAGATTAAAAGAAGAACAACAATACAGCACTCTTTTTGAAGAATATAAAAAAGGTGAATATGTTTTTGTTTTTGATCAAACAAAGGAAAAATTAAAAGATAGCCTAAATCCATTTTATTGTGAATATGCTTTACTCAATGCTTATGCTTATGGCAAAACTAACGCAGGAGATAGTTTGAATTTTTTGATTAAAAAGTTAAAAAGGGTCTCTAAGAATTGTAAAGGTTCTGATCCTGGAGAATATGCCGATGAAATTTTAATGGTTTTGCTTTCAAATAAATCAGAAAATCAACAAAATGAAAATGGCAATATTTTTTCTTTTAATCCAAAAAAAACTCACTCTTTTTTGCTTTTTGCACCTAAAGGATCTATTGACTTAAATAAATCAAAAAATAAAATTGCTGACTTTAATAAAACTTCATTTTCAAAAGATCAATTAAAGACAAAATCTGTTTTTCTTAACACATCAGATCAGATGATTTTAGTGGAAAATTTTAAAAATTTAAATGATGCTATGGATTATTACACAGCATTTAAGGTAAATAAAGGTGGCGTTTCTGACTTACAAAATCAGAAATATTTTGTTATTACTCAGGAAAATTTAACTAAAATATATCTTCAGAAAAACATTAAAAAGTATGAGGTTTTCTTTAAAGACTTTTACATTCTAGACTAGAATTAGGAATTTTGTATATTTGTCGAAAATTTATTTTATGGTATTCAAATCAGATAAAAACACAATAGGAAGTTTTAGTGGTGGGAGTCAATCTCCAGACAAACTAAATAGAATTGTTGAAGGAACTAATATTATTGGAGATATAAAATCTG
>CEUK01007899.1_pt1 | contig 19498 bp, 18 predicted proteins | sample 356451 | NCBI WGS metagenome assembly CEUK01 (sample SAMEA2622843, study PRJEB7988) | marine metagenome | isolation source: saline water (ENVO:00002010), including
GGTCCAGCCGGTGCTCCTCTTTCCCGCCGTCTGCGTGTTCGGTGCGCTGGGGCAGTGGGTGGCCGGGCTTTGGCTGCCATCAGATCCGACTGCGCTCGTCGCGGCCGGGCAGTTGCCTGCGATCGTGCTTCCGCTTCCGATCGACTACGCGGCCGGAGCGTTGATCGGCGTCCCGATCGGCATTTCGTGGGCGAACAGCTTCCTCGAGAAGCAGGATTCCTCCCAGTCCCCGGCGACCACATGACCCCGAACCGAAGCAATCTCTCCGTGGCGATCATCGGCTGCGGCCGCGTGGGATCCACCCTTGGCGTCGCGCTGTCCCACGCCGGCTGGTCCGTGGATCACCTGCATTCGCAGTCGAGCGAATCCGCCGAACGATTGCATTCCCGGCTTTCGAAGGCCACGGTGCATGCCTCGCCATCGGACGCGATCGAACGGGCTGATCTGGCGCTGCTGACCGTTCCCGATCACGCCATACCGCAGCTGGTCCGATCCATCGATGACCCGTCCGGAAGCCTTCTCGTCCATTGCAGCGGATCACTGGGCCTCGACGTGCTTCCCGGGAACGCGCGGCGCGGCTCGTTTCATCCGATCATGACCATTCCCACCGAACCGACTCCGGGCATCCTCGATGGAGCCACGATTGCGATCGACGGTGACGACCATGTGCGTGGCGTCTTGGAGCAGATGGCCCGCGACGTAGGCGGCCGTCCGGTGCGCATCCAACCCGAGGACCGGATTCTGTACCACTTGTCCTGTCTCCTGGTGGGGGGATACCTCAGCAGTCTCGGCGCCGAAGCCGCCGGCATCTGGTCACAGATGGGATTCGATACCGAACGCGGCATCGAGGCGCTGTCGCCGATGATCAGCCAGGTCGGGGCCAATCTCGGCGAGCAGGGGATTCCGTCCGCCCTGCAGGGAACCGTTCAGCGGGGCGACGTCGATGCGATCCGCGCCCATCTGGTCGTGATCGACCAGCGATGCCCACAACTCAGGGGACTCTACGTGGGGCTCGCCGAGGCTTCCCTGCGCCAGGCGATCGCAAGCGACGCACTCGACGAGGCCAGAGCCTCGGAAATTTCCGTACTGCTTTCTTGCTGACTCCCGACGCTGGCCCAGCATCTCAGACCGGAACCGTTGATCGATGGGATCGAAAAGTTCAAACGAGTCGAAACTTCCGCCGGTCCGTGCCCGACTGGTACGTGATCCACTGACGTGGCCGCAGCCGGATTTCCCCTCCTGGATCCGCACCGTTCCGCTTCCGCACGCCGCATCCAGCCGCACCATGATCGCCGGGGCCCCGATGATCGGGCTCCTGCTTCTGGTGCTCTTCGCCGTGCTCATCCTGCTTCCGGTCGCCGCCCGCGGCTGGTCCAACCTGACCACGGTGGAGATGGCGATCTACGGCGGGGTCCTGTTCATGATTGCCATCGTCTTCGTGGGCTTCTGGGTCGATCAGGCACGGGAACGCCGCTTTCTCGTACGGAAGCTTCGTTCGTCTCGCTGGGCACCGACGCTGAAAGCGCTCCAGGCCGCCCGACCGCCGTTCCGAAGGTCCGCCCCCCGCAAGGCATCGGGCGTCTGGATCGACCTGGCCAACGCATTCACGGAGCGGGGACTGGATCGCCCCCGTACGATCGCCGACCTTCGTGTGGCCCTTGAGCTTGAACGACTTCCGATCGCCGACGAGCTGGTCGAGCCCGAAAAGATCGTGTCGGGTTCGAGATCGGACCGCAGGAACCGCCGGAACTCGATCATCAATGGTCTCGTGGGCGTCACCATCGGCCTCCTCACCGGAGCAACCGTATGCATCGTTGTCGGCATCGCAATGATCCTGATCCCGATGCTGAGCCTCCATCGCATCCGCAAGTCGGCGCCGGATCTCATGCTCGGGCTCTCCGCCACCGTCGCCGGCCCGGGATTCCTCGTCTGGAACGAACGGCTCGTATTCCGCTCCGACGCAGCCTTGTGCCTGCTTCGGTCCATCGGCACGGTCCGGAACACGGACCCCGCCGTCGAAGCCTGGTTCTACTCGCCGGAAGGGATTCGAATGCTCGCATTCCCTTCGGTCCACGATCCGCAATTCGTGGAGTTCTGGAAACGCTGGAACCATCCGAACCCGAGGCACGAGTTGGCCGGCGAAACCTGATCTGCTGGTAGGATGACCGCATGCAGCACGATGCGAAGCGACCGACACGGTGGTGGTACTGGTGGCCCTTCCTCCTCGGCCCGTGTGCCATGGCCGCCTGCTACCTCACATTTCCCGCGGACTACACTCGCGAAGCCTTCAAGCCCACCTTCGAGGTGGTCGCCCTGGCCCTGGCCAGCACCGCGGTGGGGCTGGGAATCGTTCGGCTCGCATGGCAGCGGACCGAATACCACCTGCTGATCCTCCTGCTGGCGGCCTCCATCCTGCTCCGCGAGATCCACTGGGACTGGACCACGAAATTCGTCTACATCGCCGTGGCCGTGCTCGCAGCGTGGGGGTGGTTCTGGCGAAAGCGGGTCGACGGGTTCCTGAATCCGAATCCGTCCGTGCGGTGCTGGCTGATCGCGACCGCCTTCACCTACGTCCTCTCCCAGGCCATTGCACGACGAGCCTTCCGCGACATCCTCCCCGAGGAGGAGCTCTACTACGGGGACACGGAGGAACTGGTCGAGAACCTGGCCCATGCGATGCTGATCGTCTGCATCGTCGCCGGTTCCTGGAAGCGCACCGCATTCGGCCGGCCGACCTGAGGGAACCGAAGCACGCACGAGTCCCTCCCGACGTCCGCCGGCAGCGGCATCCGGATCTTGGTCGCTGCGGATCATTCCCTCTATACTTCCCGGCATGTCACTCGTAGTCACCGGCACCATCGGAATCGATTCTGTCCAGACCTCCAGCGGCTCCGCCGAGGGGGTCATGGGAGGCTCCTGCACCTACTTCGCCGCCGCGGCGTCCCTTCTCGGACCGGTCCGCGTCGTCGCGGTGGTGGGGGACGACTGGCCGGCGGAGCATGAATCCGCCCTGGCATCGTTTCCGCAGATCGACCTTGCGGGCCTTGAACGGCGGACCGGCTCCAGCACGTTCCGCTGGGGCGGCAAGTACCACGACGACATGAATGAGCGGGATACGCTCTTCACCGATCTCGGAGTGCTCGAGGAGGCGCCCCCCCCGGTACCCGACCAGTACACCGACAGCAAAATCGTCTTTCTGGCCAACACCCATCCCGCGGTCCAGGCCGGCATGCTCGCTCACTTCCCCAACCGGGAACTGGTCGTCGCCGACACCATGAATCTCTGGATCGACATCGCACGGGACGATCTCGGATCGCTGCTCCAGCGGATCGACGGCCTCGTCCTCAACGACTCGGAGGCCTGCCAGCTCACGGAACGAAGCAATCTGGTCGAAGCCGCCGCCGCCATCTGCGACATGGGTCCCACCTTCGTCGTGATCAAGAAGGGCGAACACGGCGCATTCCTCCATCATCCCGACGGGCAGGCCGTGCTGCCTGCGATGCCGCTCGACGCGTCGCAGGTGGTCGATCCCACCGGCTGCGGCGACTCCTTCGCCGGCGGCATGATGGGGCACCTCGCCGCGACCGGACGCTGCGACCTCCCGACGATCCGCGAGGCTCTCGCCTGGGGCACGGTCGCGGCCAGCCACACCATCGCCGAGTTCGGGCTGGGCGGCCTGCAGGCCGCCACCGAGGAAAGCATGCGGGAGCGATTCGACCGCTTCCGATCCATCACCTCGTTCTGATCAGTCGCCGAGGACCTCCGAGAGAAATCCGGCGGCCCGATCGATCACGTCCCGCGCCGCTTCCGGCGATGCTCCCGTCCGCAGCACCACGATCGACGTCTTGAGTTCACCGTCACACCGGGTGAGCAGTTCGTCCGCCGCGCTCCGGGAAATGCCCTCGTCGTAGGTCATCAGCACCCGAATCGCCCGATCATGTAGCTTGTCGTTGGTAGCCCTGATGTCCACCATCCGATTGCCATGCACCTTTCCGAGCCGAACGAACGCTGCGGTGGTGATGGTGTTCAGGGCCAGCTTGGTCGCGGTGCCGGACTTCAGCCGGGTGGATCCCGTCAGAATCTCGGGCCCGGAGTCGAGGCACAGCAGATGATCGACGTCGACGCCCTCCACCGGAGCACAGCAGAGCAGGGCGGTCAGGCACCCCAGGCTTCGAGCGTGCCGGAGCCCGCCCAGAGGCCACGGAGTCGTACCACCGGCGGTGATGCCCAGCACGGTGTCGTCGGCTCCGAGGCCGATTCGCTGCAGTTGGGTCATTGCGTCCGACGCCTCGTCCTCGCGATGCTCCGATGATCGACGCAATGCATCATCACCACCCGCGATGAGACCGACGATCTGGCCCGGATCGGACTGGAAGGTGGGCGGGCATTCGGATGCATCGAGTACACCGAGTCGACCGGAGGTCCCGGCGCCAAGGTAGATCAGTCGACCACCACACTCCAGCCTGGGTACCACCGCGTCGACGAAGGCAGCCAGCTCGACTGCGATACGGTCCAGAGACGCCGCGGCGCCGCGCCCCTCCTCGGCCATCAACGACACGAAGTCGATGGTGGACATCCGATCGAGCGATGACGAACCGAGATGGGGGTGTTCGGTCTTGACATGCGAACGGTCGGGGGGGAGCGGCATGCAGAAAGTCTACCTCACTGAAAAAGACAGCCCGCCGCGTCGGACGCGGCGGGCTGGTGATCGTTGCGATCGGGGATGGATCAGACCATCTCCTTCAGGCCCTTGAGCGGGCGCACCTTGACGACGTTGTGGGCGGGCTTGGCCTTGAACATCATCTCTTCGCCGGTGAAGGGGTTGACGCCCTTGCGTGCCGGACGGCGGGGCTTGTGCTGCTTGACGATCTTCATGAGGCCGGGAACCGTGAAGGTACCGGGGCCACGACGACCGATTTGCTTCTTGACGAGACCAGTCATGGACTCGAAGACCGATGCGACTTCCTTGCGCGTCAGGCCGGTTTCATCGGAGATGCTTCCGAAGATCTGGGTCTTGGTGAGCGGCTTCACTTCGGTTGCCGACTTCTTGGTCTTCTTCTTGGTCTTCTTCTTTGCCATGGATCAGAATCCTTTCCTCTGAATGGGCTTGATTGACTGGTACGGGAGGGGTCCCTCGACGCACCCGGGTAGCCCCCACCTGGGAGCGTCGGACACCCGAATCGCCCGGAAGATACGTGGTCGTCACCCGGCGGACAAGTCATTCGGTACTGATTTCATAGGGTTTTTTGCTTTTCCTCAAATCATCCGAGCGCCGGCCGAACTTGAAATACGCTTGTAAATAAGTGATTTTATTCAAGAGGCGACTGCGAAGCCACGCCGCGGAATCGCTTCGAACTCCGCTGGGAAGTTCCGCGAGATGCAGATTTGCCTTAATTTGCAGGCTTTTTTGAGCGCACGGCTCGATCTGCAGCGCCGGTCTGGTTCCGAGTTCGGCTCCGGCCCGAGCTGCCACCAACGAGAAAACGCCCGCGGGTGCGGGCGCTTTCGAAAGCGGACAGGGCGGGATTCGAACCCGCGGTAGAGGTATAACCCCTACGCCGGTTTAGCAAACCGGTACCTTCAGCCGCTCGGTCACCTGTCCGGGTGATCGGAGGATTCTACCACGTGGGGGGATCCCGCGGGAAGATCATTCCACCGGGTTCGCACGGTACCAATCAACGGTTTCCCGCAATCCGGCCTCGAGATCGATGGCCGCTGAGAATCCCAGATGCTCCCGGGCCCGACTCACATCGAGGTACCGACGGGGCTGGCCATCCGGCTTGGAGGTGTCCCACGCGACCTCGCCTTCGTACCCGACCGCCGCAGCGATCATGGTGGTCAGATCGGCGATGGAGGTCTCCACCCCGGTTCCCAGGTTGATCGGCTCGCAGGGCACGTCACGCTCCGCGGCCAGGGCGATGGCCTCGGCGGCATCGGCGGCATGCAGGAACTCCCGGGTGGGAGTCCCCGTGCCCCAGTTGGAGACGGATTCGAGGCCGGCATCCTTCGCCTCCACGTAGCGTCGGATGATCGCCGGGATGACGTGGCTCTTCTCCTCCTCGAAGTGGTCACCGGGGCCGTAGAGATTCGCCGGCACGAGCACGGCACAGGGCAGTCCGTACTGGCGGCCGTAGGTCTCGCAGGCCTCGTGCAGAAGTCGCTTGGCCATTCCGTAGGGGCCGGTGGCGCCCACCGGCTTTCCGGACCAGATGGAATCCTCCTGCAGCGGCAGCGGTGCATCCTTCGGGTAGGAGCAGGTCGTGCTGATCAGCACCAGCTTGTCGAGGCCGGCCCTGCGACCTTCCTCCAGAAGCGAGAGACCCATCAGCGCGTTCTCGTAGAGGAAGCGGGCGGGATTCTCGATGTTGGCACCGATCCCACCGCACGCGGCGGCGAGATGCACGACCACGGAGGGGGACTGCTCCTGATACAGACGTCGCACTTCGGACTGTTCGGTCAGGTCGTAGTCGGACGAACCCAGAGCCACGACCTCCGCACCGCGTCCTTCGAACGCCTTGCAGACGTACCGTCCGAGGAAGCCCCGTCCTCCGGTCACGACGACGCGGCGTCCCCCCAGATCGAGTGCCGTCATGCGTCGGCCTTTCGCTGGGCAAGATAGTGGTCCACGTACCAGCTCACGCAGCGTTCCACCGCTTCGCGGAAGGAGTAGCGGGGGGTGTAGCCCAACGCACCGAGCTTCTCGATGCCCGGGCATCTCCGGGGCGTGCCGCCGGCACGCAGCTCACCGGCCACCACGTTGATCTTGACCCCCATCACGTCGCCGATGGTCTCCACCAGATGCTTGATCGACACCTCTTCCTCGGTGCCCACGTGGTAGATATTGCCGTTCTCCCCGAGTTCACCCGCCAGGAAGGCCCCGCGGGCACCATCGGTGATGTCGCAGAAGGAGCGGGTCTCGCTGCCGTCGCCCTGGATGGGAAGGTCGATCTCCTTCAATTCCAGACCGTTGGACATCTCGACGATGCGGCCGGTGATCTCCGGAATCACGTGCTCGAACCCCATGTCGGGGCCGATGAAGTTGTGCGGACGGAACAGCACGGTCTCCAGGCCGCGGAAGCCGCCGTAGTGGAGCGTGAGCAGCTCGCAGGCGATCTTGCCGCCGCCGTAGCTGAAGCGGGGATTGGTGACGTCCGGAATCATCAGCCGCTCGGACTCGGTGGTGGGGACGTGCGTGGGATTGTTGTAGGTCTCGCTGGTGCTGGCCAGGACGTAGCGACGCACGCCGCAGTCGAGGGCGGCCTCGATGGTGTTCAGCGTTCCCTTGACCCCGACCTCCAGCACGAGGTCCGGCTTCTCGTAGAAGTAGCGGGTGCCGTTGATGTAGGCCAGATGCCACACCACTTCGCATCCGACGGTCGCCTGCCGGACCGAGTCCGCGTCGCGGACATCACCGTCGACGAGCTGCACCTGGTCTCCGAACCGCTCCAGTCGGGCGGGCCGGCCGCGGGAATGGTCGTCGAGCACGACGACCTCATGTCCCGCCGTGAGAAGTTCCTCGCACAACTGCGAGCCGAGAAATCCGCTGCCTCCGGTCAAGAGCACCTTCACGATGACACCTCTGCATTCACGAGATCACCCGCCTGATAGAAGATCTGATCGATTCCACCCACATTCCAGATGTCGGCCACCCAGGCCTCCGGTCGGTTCCGCCCGAGTTCGAGCAGGACCTCGTGGTATCCGGTGTGGTTCGTCGCCACGAAGACGCAGTCCACGTCCACCAGGGCATCGTTCACCGGCCAGTTGCGGAGCGGCGTCGAGGCGGATGGCTCGTGGATCGGGTCGGGAAGATTGTGGTCCGAGATCCGGACCTCCATCGGAAGCTGCCGCTCGATGTAGCGGCAGAGCTTGGGAACGAGGCTGTCCCGGATGTCGTCCGTATCGGCCTTGAACGAGAAGCCCAGCACCGCGACCCGATGATCGTGGATGGTGGCCCGCTTCATCAGCTGGTCGACCAGCATCGCGGGCGTGAACTCGTTCATCTTCCAGGCCGAGAGGAGCATGTCGGGGTAGGCGCTCCATTCGTTGATCATTCCGAAGTCCTTCCGCAGACAGGTGCCCGCAGTGAATCCCGGCATGGCCAGGTTGCAGCGGGGGTAGTCGTGGTTGGCCAGTCGGCGGGTCTCGTAGATGTTCGCGCCGAAGTCGTCGGCGATCAGGGCGAACTGGTTGGCGACCGCGAAGTTGATGTAGCGGGAGATGTTGTTGAACAGCTTCACCAGTTCGGCGGTGATGAAGTCGGTCCGCAGGATCTCGGGAGCCAGCTTGCCGAACAGTTCCGAAGCCGAATCGATGCTCTTCTCGTCCTCGCCGCCGACGATCTGGGGCAGCGAGCGAAGCTCGGTGTGGGCGAGCCCCTCGGCGATCCGCTCGGGGCAGAAGGTGAGCAGGATGTCCTCACCGACCTTCAACTCCGTATTTCGCTCGATCCACTTCTTGACGTAGGTGGTCGTGCCGGGGGCCACCGTGCTGCGGAGGATGACGGTCTGCCCCTTGCGGAGGTACGAGCCCAGGCTCGCCAGCACCCGCTGGATCTGCGAAAGATCGGTCTCGATGTGGTTGTGCAGCGGCGTTCCCACCGTGATCACCAAATGGCTGCTGCTGGGCACCACGTCGGCGGGGGAGGCGTGGACGATGAACTCCTTGCGGGCGATGATCTCGTCGTAGCCGGGCTCGTGGAAGGGCATCCGGCCGTCATTGACCGATTCCCGCATGTTTGAATCGATATCGACCCCGGTGGCCTTCACGCCGGCGTCCACCAGCGAAAGCCCCAGAGGAAGGCCGACCCGGCCGGTCCCGATGATGCAGACGTCGTACTCGAACATGACGTTCCCTGTCCTTTCTCCAAATCGAGCGTGGAGTGCCCGGAATGATCAGAAATCCATGAATTTCGCATAGTAGCAATCGGCTGTTTGGGAGTGGAACTGTGATTCCGAACCGGATGGATTTGAAGTCAAAATCTCGAGAATGGGCCGATCGTCTTCTCCCGACCTGCTCCCCGGGCCCCATTCGTCGAGATAGAATGACCACAACCCCATTGGAGGCAGCGAGATGGCCACTCAAAGCACCGGCACGGTCCAGAAGCCGATCAACATCCGGAAATGGGTCGAGGACCACCGGGAGGATTTCCGCCCCCCGGTCGGGAACAAGTACCTCTACCGGGGCGAAGACTTCTTCGTCATGGTCATCGGTGGCCCCAACGCCCGCAACGACTTCCACAAGACCGCCTCGGAGGAGTACTTCTTCCAGCTCGAAGGGGACATCTGCGTCCAGACGATCGAGGACGGCCAGATCGTCAACCACCTCATCCAGGAGGGAGAGACATTCTTCATTCCCCCGAACGTGCCCCACGCTCCGCAGCGGCCCCCGGGCACCGTGGGTGTCGTGGTGGAACGGAACCGGCCGCCCGGGGAGAACGAGCACCAGCAGTTCTACTGCCCGGACTGCCACGAGCTGGTCTGGGACGAGGAGTTCGACTGCGGCGACATCGTCGAGCACTTCCGGGACTCGATGGAGGCCTTCTGGGCGGACCCCGAACGGTCGACCTGCTCCCATTGCGGAACCAGGGTCGGCAAGCCCGGTCCGGTCGAACGCATCGAGGTGGGGGAGGAAGTCACCATCATCCGATCCGGAGCCAGCCACTCATGACCGACTCCCGGCCGCTTCGCATTGACATGCACACCCACATCCTGCCCCGGACGTGGCCGGATCTGCATGAACGGTACGGATACGGCGAATGGATCCAGCTCAATCACCATGAGCCCGGCAAGGCCGAGATGCACTCCGGAGGGACGGTGTTCCGCGTCATCGACGAGAACTGCTGGGACCCGGCCACCCGACTGCACGACATGGACCGGACCGGCATCGACACCCAGGTCATCTGCACCATTCCGGTCCTCTTCTCCTACTGGGCCGAACCACGCGACACCCTCGACTTCTCCCGCATCCTGAACGACGACATCGCCACCACCACCCGGGACCATCCCGGCCGCTTCATCGGACTCGGAACCATTCCGATGCAGGACACGGACCTCGCGATCGAAGAGCTCGAACGCTGCGTGAAGGAACTTGGTTTTCCCGGGATCCAGATCGGATCCAACATCAACGAGCGGAACCTCGACGACGACGCCTTCTTCCCGATCTTCGAAGCTGCCCAGGATCTCGACGCCTGCGTGTTCGTCCACCCGTGGAAGATGCTGGGGCAGAACCGCACCCGCGACCACTGGATGACCTGGTTGGTGGGCATGCCGGCCGAGACCTCGCTCGCGATCTGCTCGCTGGCCATGGGAGGCGTGTTCGAACGGCTGCCCGACCTCCGCTTCGGCTTCGCGCACGGCGGGGGCAGTTTTCCTCTGACCGTCGACCGCATCGATCACGGCTTCGCCGCACGGCCCGATCTCTGCCAGACCCGGACCAAGACGCCTCCGAGCCAGATGATGGATCGGATCTACGTCGACTCCGCCCTGCACGGTCCGGAATCGCTGCAGTACGTCATCAGCCGCATCGGTGCGGATCATGTCTGCCTCGGCAGCGACTACCCGTTCCCCCTGGGGGAACCCAATCCCGGCAGCACGATCGACGAACTCGAAGGCCTGGACCAGCAGGCCCGGACCCGCCTGCTCTCAGGCACCGCCCTCGAGTTCCTCGGTCTTTCGGCGGACGACCTCCTCCATGTCCTGAACACCGAGGCGGGGACCGCATGACCGCCACGGATCCGGGACAGAGTCAGCTCGATGCCGCCCGTCGCCTGGATGCCGAGGCCGAACTCCCTTCCCAGCGCGATCACTTCCATGTCCCGCTGACCGAACGCGGCGAGGATGCCATCTACTTCTGCGGCAACTCCCTCGGTCTCCAGCCTCGGGCCACCGCGGCCCACGTGGAGGAGATCGTGGCCGACTGGCAGCGGCTGGGCGTGGACGGCCACCGCGGCGCGAGAACCCCCTGGTACTCGTACCACGAGATCTTCCGTGAGCAGGGGGCCCGGCTCGTCGGAGCCCGTCCCGGGGAGGTGGTGATGATGAACTCCCTCACCGTCAACCTGCATCTGCTGCTGACGAGCTTCTACCGTCCGCAGGGACGTCGGACGCGCATCCTCATGGAGTCACCGGCCTTTCCCTCGGACATCTACTGCATCCGCAGTCACCTCGAGGCCCGCGGACTGGAACCGGACGACCACATCCTCATCGTCGAACCACGCAGCGGGGAGGACTGCCTGCGGACCGACGACATCGTCGCGGCGATCGAGGAGGCCGGGGACCGCCTGGCCACCATCATGATGGGCGGTGTCAACTACCTCACCGGACAGGCCCTGGACCTCCACGCGATCACGGAAGCGGGGCACCGGGTCGGCGCCGTCGTCGGCTTCGATCTGGCGCACGCCGTGGGCAACATCCCCCTGAAACTCCACGACTGGAATGTGGACTTCGCAGCCTGGTGCTCCTACAAGTACCTGAACAGTGGACCGGGCGCCATCGCCGGCGTGTATGTCCATGAGCGGCACGGGTCCAACCCAGAACTCCCCCGTCTGGCCGGTTGGTGGGGGAACGATCCGGATACGAGATTCCGCATGCATCTGGAAGACCGATTCATTCCGGTTCCCTCGGCCGACAGCTGGCAGATCAGCAACCCTCCGGTGCTCGCGATGGCCCCGCTCCGCGCCTCCCTCGATCTCTTCGACTCGATCGGCATGGACTCGCTGCGAAGACGCTCATTGGCGCTGACCGGCTACCTGCGCGAACGCCTCGAGGCCGTACCGGGCCGCCGCTACCGCATCACGACGCCCGCGGATGCCGACTCCCACGGCTGCCAGTTGTCGATCGTGGTCGACGAGGATGCCGAGGCCGCATTCCGCACCATCGAATCCATGGGGGTCGTCGCGGACTTCCGGCCGCCCGCCACCATTCGCGTCGCCCCGACTCCGCTCTACAACACCTTCGAGGACTGCCACCGGTTCGCCTCCATGATGGCCGAGTCCTTCGGGTCCGAGTCGTGAGCCGCCCACACCGCATCATCGTCGTCGGAGGCGGGCTCGCGGGCCCGCTGCTGGCCTGCCTGCTGGCCGACCGGCGATGCGAGGTCACGATCCTGGAACGACGCGGCGACCCCCGCGCGGACGGCTACGAAGGCGGCCGCAGCATCAACCTGGCCCTGTCGGCGCGCGGCATCGAAGCCCTCGCCCGCATCGGACTGGACGAGGCCGTCCTGAAGACGGTGGTTCCCATGGCCGGGCGGATGATGCACGATCCGCAGGGCCGGACCACGTTCTCCCCCTACAGCGTGATTCCGGGCCAGACCATCAACTCCGTCTCCAGAGGGATGCTCAACTGCTTGCTGCTCGATGCCGCCGAGGAGCGTTCCTCGGTGAACATCCGCTTCGGAATCGAGTGCACCAGCATCGACGTCGATCACGCCGCCGTGACCTTTCGGACGCAGGACGGAACCGAGCACACGCTGGAAGGGGACCTCGTGGTGGGTGCCGACGGGGCCGGCTCGATGGTCCGGGCCGCGATGGACACGCGCGAACGCACCGACGAAGGAACCGAGTTCATCGATTCCGGATACAAGGAACTGACCATTCCCGCCGGACCGGACGGCTCCTTCCGCCTGCGAAGCGATGCGCTCCACATCTGGCCCCGCGGCCACTACATGATGATCGCGCTCCCGAACGAGGACGGCTCCTTCACCTGCACCTGCTTCTGGCCGCACGAGGGCCCGGAAAGCTTCGCGGCCGTGCGGACTCCCGAAGAGATCACGTCGTTCTTCGACGTGCACTTCCCGGATGCCGCCGAACTGATGCCGGACCTCGTCGAGGAATACCAGCAGAATCCGGTCGGCCCGCTCGGGACCGTCCACTGTCGCCGATACCACCACCGCGACACCGCGGTCCTGATCGGGGACGCCGCCCACGCCATCGTTCCGTTCTTCGGCCAGGGGATGAACGCATCGTTCCAGGACTGCCTCCGGCTGGCGGACTGCCTCGACGGATACCCGACCGTGCACGAGGCCCTGGTCGCCTACGATGCCGCCCAGCGTCCCGACGGCGATGCGATCGGCCAGCTGTCCCTGCGAAACTTCATCGAGATGCGGAACCACACCGCTTCGCCGGCCTTCCGCCTGCTCCAACGCTTCCGGAAGCGCCTCAACCGCATGTTCCCCCGGTGGTACGCGCCGCTCTACAACATGGTCTCGTTCACGACGATTCCGTACACTAGGGTCATCGCCATCGATCGAAGAAGAAGGTGGTCGATGATCGCCCTGTCGACCCTCGCCGTCCTCACCCTCGGCCTCCTCGTGATCTGATCGTCCGGAATCGACCTCCACATGCCCGACGCACCGCAGACCGGACAACTCGACTACGCGACCTACCTCGAGCTGCCGACCATGCTCTCGCTGCAGACTCCGCAGTCGAATCCCGCCGAACACGACGAGATGCTCTTCATCGTCATCCACCAGGTGTACGAACTCTGGTTCAAGCAGATCCTGCACGAGCTCGACCTGGCGGGAGTCCGACTCCGCAACGGCGACCTCTGGGGCGTCGCCCACGTGCTAAAGCGCGTCCGCATGATCCTCAAGACCCTGGTCAGCCAGATCGACATCCTCGAGACGATGACACCCTCGTCCTTCGTCTCGTTCCGGGATCGGCTCGACACCTCCTCCGGATTCCAGTCCATGCAGTTCCGGTGCATCGAGTTCCGCCTGGGCGTGAAGCGAGAGCAGGTCCTGAAGTACCTCCCGGAAGGCCTGCACGGCCGCGACGAGGCGATGGACCGCTACCGCCAGCCGTCCGTCATCGACGACTTCCATGCCTTCCTCGCGACCCAGGGACTCGACGTCCCGGAGGACCTCCTGCACGCCGACCCCGAACGCCGCTACCAGGGCGACGAGCGGATGCAGGATCTGATCCTGGTCGCCCACGAAACCCGACCGGAGCTCGACATGCTGTTCGAGACCATGCTGGACATCGACGAGGGCCTCCAGGAGTGGCGGTACCGCCACGTGCAACTGGTCCGAAGAACCATCGGCAACAAGCACGGCACCGGCGGCTCTCCGGGTGTTCCCTACCTGGAACGGACGCTCTTCGAACCCGCCTTTCCCGATCTCTGGGCGATACGCCACCGTTTCTGATTGCCCCCGATGCCGCTCTTCGAACGGAACTGGTACCGAATCTTCTCATCCGTCCTGGCCATGCTGGCCGGCATCGGCCTGGTGCGCTATTCCTTTTCCCCCCTGATCCCGTCGATGCTCAAGCATGACTGGATCACCGCCTCCGAAGCCGGGTACATCGGGACCATCAACTTCGTGGGCAATCTCGTCGGCGCCATCATCTGCGCGGCACTGGCCAGACGCTGGACGGCCGGCCGCGTCTGCCGCTGGTCCATGCTGGTGGGTCTGGCCAGCGTACTGGGCTCGGGGTTCGATCTGGGATTCGTCTGGCTGAGCGGATGCCGCTTCCTCGCCGGGCTCACCGCCGCGGGAACCATGATTCTGGCTCCGGTCATCGCCGTCTCCGGCATCCGAGAGGCACTGCGCAGCACGGTGATCGGCACGGTGTTCGTCGGCGCAGGCGTCGGCGTCATCGGAATGAGCCTGCTGATGCCGATGTTCATCCTCGACGGGCCCGCGGGAGGTTGGTGGTTCACCTCCGCGCTGGTGCTGACGTGCATCGTCCTGTCGTGGGCCGGCCTGTCGCCATCCGTACCCACGGATCGACCGGCCGTGAACGAACCCCCGCATCCGTACGCCCGCCGGACGATGTGGATCTTCTTCCTCTCCTACCTGCTCGCAGCGGTGGGAATCGTGCCCCATTCGATCTACCTGTCGGCCTACATCCACCAGGCTCTGGACAAGCCGGTCGGCTTCAGCACGATGGTCTACGCCATCTACGGCGGGGGAGTCCTCATCGGAGGCCCGCTGTTCGGACTGGCGGCACGCGTCATCGGTTCACGCTGGGCCCTGATCGCATCCGTGCTCTGCGGGCTCGCCGCGGTCGGCATCGTCATCTCCACCCGCTCCCTCTGGTTCGTCGTTGCATCCGGTGCGATTCTGGGGGCCGGCCAGATGGGCATCGCGGCCGGCACCACCCACTACGCGATGGAACTCGTCGGTCCCGCCCGGCATACGGCGTGGTGGGGGAGACTGACCATCGGCTTCAACATCGGCCAGGCCTCCGGGGCGTTGGGCATGGGCGCCATGCTGTCCGTCGGCCTCGGGTACCTCGCCGGCTTCTGGATGGCGGCGACGGCGTTCGCCCTGTCCGCGATCCTGCTCTTCTTCGTTCGACCATCCACCCAAGGACGGACCCCATGCACCTGATCGACATCACCCATGAGATCCACTGCGGCCGAACCAAGGCATGGCCCGGTGACAACCCGCCATCACGGGAGATGCTGCTGCGCATCGAGGACGGCGATTCCGTCACGCTGTCCACGCTGCGAAGCACCGTACACCTCGGGACCCACGCCGACGGCCCGTGCCACTACGCGTCCGACGGCGGGGGGATCGACGAGATGGACCTCGAGCACTACATCGGCGACTGCCGCGTCGTGCGCGTCGAAGCGTCGCCTCGCTCGCGTGTGACCATCGAGGACCTCGGGGACACGCCGATCGACTGCCCCCGGATCCTCATCGACACCGGCACGTTTCATTCGCTCGACACCTTCGACGAGGACTTCGCCGCCCTCTGCCCATCGCTGGTCGACCATCTGGCCGAGCGGGGCGTCATCACGATCGGGCTCGACAGTCCGAGCGTCGACATCATCGACGATGCCGAGATCCGATCCCACGGCCGCTGCCGGGCCAACGGCATCGCCATCCTTGAGACGCTCCGACTGGCCGATGTGACCCCCGGGAGATACGAGCTGCTGGCTCAGCCCCTGCGCCTGGTCGGATTCGACGCCTCCCCCGTGCGAGCCGTCCTGCGCACCATGCCGGGGCCGTGAATCCCGGCGTACGGCCTGATTTCCCCCCAATGGCCAGAATCTGTTCGGATGTCGGCGATCCCGACGTAGGATTGATTCACGATGCTGCACGCACTTCGCACGGTGTCCGGAGCAGCCGAAAGCCTGTTGCGCACGCTACCCGTGCTCATGGGCCCATGGCTCATTTCATCAGGGGCGATCGCCCTCGACGATGTCCCCCTTGAACCACTTCGCCAATACCCGACCGGGCTGAACGCCACCGGGGTGGTCGCCGCCGATCTGGACGGGGACGGAGACATCGACCTCGCCCTCTCGAACCGGGCCACCGACGACATCACGATCCGCTTCAACAACGGCGAGGGGATGTTCCCCGACCGCATCGACATCCCCACCGGAGAGGGACCCCGCTACGTGGACGCCGCCGATTTCGACGGCGATGGAGACATCGATCTCTGCACCCCCGACTACAACAGCGACACCGCCACCGTCCTGCGCAACGACGGCAACGGCCAGTTCACGATCACGCACCGCTTCGAACTCCACAGGACGGTCTTCCTCTGGACCGACGATCTCGATCTGGACGGCAACGACGACATGATCGTTCTCCAGTGGGACGGGACCGCCGAGATCCCGAGCCAGTCTCCGGCCCTCATGACCCCGTTCTACGGAACCGGCACCGGCGACTTCGAAACAGGCGATTCGGCATTCATCGGCCTCCAGCCCCGGGGCGGCGCATCGGCCGATCTTGACGGCGACGGCCGCATCGACATCGTGACCGCAAATCTCACCTCGGGCGACCTGACGCTGCTGCTCAGCGACGGAGACCGAACCTGGAGGGATCCGGTGCAGATCATCACCGGCGGCTACCCGCGGTACCTCACGCTCGACGATCTCGACGGCGACGGCGACATCGACATCGCCGCCGTCAGCAAGGACACCAACGAGTGCTGGATCCTGCACAACGACGGGACGGGGGACTTCTCCCTCGCCCAGACCCGCACCACGAACAACCTGCCCCACAGCATCGACTCCGGCGACATGGACGGCGACGGCGACATCGATGTCATCGTGAGCCACGTGGGATCCTACTGGTCGCTGCTCTACCTGAACAACGGCAGCGGATACTTCCCGTCCGTCCAGTGGATCACCATGACCGCCGGCCCCGCCGAGGTCGAGTTGGCCGACCTCGACGGCGACGGACTTCTGGACATCGCCTCGGCGAACGTGAACCACGCCGACCGCGGACTCAGCGTGATCCTCCAGGGAGACTGCATTCCCGGAGCCGACTGCAACCAGAACGGAATCCGGGACCGCTGCGAGGTCGATGCGGACTGCAACCGGAACGGGCTCCCCGACTCGTGCGAACTGGACGACGGAACGGCTCAGGATCTGGACGGCAACGGCGTGCTCGACGACTGCCAGGACGACTGCAACGGAAACGGCCTCCCCGACGGGTGGGAGATCTCCGTCGGCATGGCAGGGGACTGCAACGGCAACCAGATTCCGGACGACTGCGACTGGAACGATCCCGGCGACTGCGACGGGGACGGGATCATCAACGGCTGCGAAGCAGACGAGAACCACGACCATATACCGGACGACTGCCAGTGCTACGCCGATCTCGACGGCAACGAGTCGGTTGATGTGCTCGACCTGCTCGAAGTGCTGTCCCAATGGGGCACGATTCCCGACCCACGGGACCCTCCGCTCACCGCGGACTTCGATTTCTCGGAATCGGTCGACATCTTCGACTTCCTCCTGCTGCTGAATCGATGGGGGGACTGCCCACCGCCGCTCCCGACCGCGACCGGCGCCTGTTGCACCTCGTTCGGCCCCTGCATCACGATGACCGAGATCCGCTGCGAACTGACGCTCGGAACCTACCTTGGCGATGGAGTGGACTGCAACGGGATGGAATGCCCGGAGCTGCCCTGACGCCTCACGAATCCAGACAGGCGACCGCCTTGACCTCGACTGCGATCGGCGTGGGAAGCCGGTTGATCTCGATGGTCGTCCGCGTCGGGTTGGGGTTGCCCGGTCCCGCGAAGTGCTCCGCGTACACACGGTTGTAGTCGGCGAAGTCGCGCTCCATGTCGACCAGGAAGACGAGGACGTCGACCAGATCCTCCCACCGGCCACCGGCATCCTCGAGGACCGCACGGACGTTCGCGAAGCAGGAGCGGCACTGGGCCTCGATGTCCACCGCGACGACGTTGCCGTCCTCGTCCAGGGTCACGCCGGGAATCTCGTTCGCCCCCCTCGTCCGGGGGCCGACCCCGGACAGGAACAGGAGATTTCCCGCCCGCCGGGCGTGGGGGTACGCGCCGACCGGCTCCGGTGCCCGATCCGAGTTGTGTTCCGATGTCGTCATGATGTGGTTCCTTCCGCGGTACAGACCGTCTTCGCCTCGGTGAAGAAGTGCATCGCCTCCTCGCCGCCCTCGCGTCCGACCCCGCTGTGCTTCACGCCTCCGAAGGGGACGCGGAGATCACGGAGCAGCCAGCAGTTGATCCAGACGGTTCCCGCATCGATCGCATCGGCGATGCGAGACGCCCGCTCCTCGCTTGCGGTCCAGACGCTGGCGGACAGACCGTAGTCGGTCGCGTTGGCCAGGCGGATCGCCTCCTCCTCGTCGTCGAAGGGGGTCACCGTGACCACCGGCCCGAAGATCTCCTCCTGGTTGGTTGCCCCGTCCATGGGTACGCCGGTGATGACGGTCGGCTCGTAGAAGTACCCGCCGCGACAGCGATCCGGAAGCGAGGAGGGGATCCGGCCGCCGCAGAGCACCTCGCCACCCTCCTCGCGGGCGCGATCGACGCATGAGGCGATCTTGTCGCGGTGGTCGGCGGACACCAGAGCGCCCTGCTGTGTCTCGTCGTCAAGCGGATCGCCGATGCGAAGCCGTCCGGCTCCCTCCACGAGGGCATCGACCACCCGATCGTGCACGGATCGCTGCACGAGGATCCGCGAACCGCAGAGGCAGATCTGCCCCTGGTTGGCGAACGAACTGCGCAGGCTGGTGGCCATCGCCCGATCGAGATCGGCATCCTCGAAGATGATGTTGGGGTTCTTGCCGCCGAGTTCCAGCGAGAGCTTCTTGAACCGGGGCGCGGCCCGGGACGCGATGCGTGCCCCCGTCGCAGTGCCCCCCGTGAACGAGATGGCTGGGATGCCGGGATGGTCGACGATCGCCTCGCCGACCTCCGATCCGAGGCCGTGCACGATGTTCAGCACCCCGGGCGGAAACCCGATCTCCGACGCAAGTTCGCCGAGGCGGGTCGCGGTGACGGGCGTGAGTTCCGAGGGCTTGGCGACGACGGTGTTTCCCGCCGCCAGAGCCGGGGCGATCTTCCAGGTGAACAGGTACAGCGGAAGGTTCCAGGGCGAGATCAGCCCCACGACTCCCACCGGATCACGGTGCACGACGTTGGTCGCCTCTGAACCGGTCCGGTACCGGCGGGAGCGGTCCTCGTCCGCGGCATCGGCGAAGAAACGGAGATTCGCCACGGCCCGTGGAATGTCCACGGTGCGGGACAGGGACACCGGCTTGCCGTTGTCGATCG
>CEUK01165575.1_pt1 | contig 19457 bp, 21 predicted proteins | sample 356451 | NCBI WGS metagenome assembly CEUK01 (sample SAMEA2622843, study PRJEB7988) | marine metagenome | isolation source: saline water (ENVO:00002010), including
AAAAGTAGCTTAACTGGGTTGGTCAATTTTGGTTGACCACGTCATTGATTCTATTAAGCAATGTGTTGCAACTATTCAATTTACCCCAAACGGCGATATCTTAGAAACCAATGCGCTGTTCAGACAGGCAATGGGGTACAGCGAAGCAGACCTACAGGGCAAACATCACAGCATGTTTTGCGTTGGCAATTACGCCAACACACCAGAATACGCAGCGCTATGGCAACAACTTCGGGATGGAAGGAGCCAGGCGGGAACGTTTGACCGTCGTAAGGCCAATGGTGAAATCATTTGGTTGGAAGCCACTTACATTCCGGTAAAAGATGCCAACAATCGCGTTACCTCGGTGCTAAAAATCGCCTTTGACGTAACCGCCAAAATTAAGGAAACCAGTACATTAAAAGCAGTCAGTACAGCCCTCGACAAGTCCATGGCGGTTATCGAGTTTGAGCCAGACGGTACCATTATTACGGCGAATACGAATTTTACCAACACGGTTGGTTACTCCCTGGAGCAAATCAGAGGCAAAAAACACGCAATATTCTGTACCAGTGAGTTTTTGGAACAAAACCCGGGCTTCTGGTCGCAACTGGCTAGTGGCCAGCACAAATCAGGTTTGTTCGAACGCAAGGACTCTCAGGGCAATACGGTTTGGCTTGAAGCTACCTACAACCCAATCAAAGGCCCCGACGGAAACGTGTTCAAAGTGGTTAAGTTTGCCACCAATGTAACCCCACAGGTTGAAGAAAAGAACCTGATTGCACAGGCTGCTGAACTGGCATTTGCAACAGCTGAAGAAACGGCACAAATTGCGAAACAAGGTGGCGACTTACTGCATCAATCGGTAAATGTGTCAGATGCAACGCAGCACGAAGTGGACACCACCAGCGCACTGATGACAAAGCTTCACGAACAATCCGGCAACATTGAACAGATCGTGTCTACGATCCGCGCCATCGCTGAGCAAACCAACCTGCTGGCCCTAAACGCAGCTATCGAAGCCGCACGTGCGGGTGACCAGGGTCGAGGCTTTGCCGTTGTTGCCGATGAGGTACGTCAGTTAGCCAGTCGAACCAGTGAATCGACCATCGAGATTGAGTCAGTGGTAAACGAGAACAAACAACTCTCCTCACAGGCCACAGAGCAAATGACGAAGGTGAAAACCAACGTTGAGCAAAATAATGAGCAAATTGCTCAGGTTCAGGAAGTCATGAATGAAATACTGAAAGGCGCTGAAAACGTGTCGCAATCAGTGTCATCCATTGTAACTAAGTAAGCTACTTCACTAAACAAGACAAACTCAGAAAGGCGCTTGAGTGTATCAGCGCCTTTTTTTTGCTGTTTGTTTGGGGGAGACGCACAACTAACATCTGAGCGTGTTAACGCTCAGTTGTTGCGTTTTCTTCACTGTGTGACTGGATATCGATGAGATTCAGCTGTGCCATTTCAGGAATAGTCATTTGCAATTCAGCTTCCATGGCATCAAGACGCGCAAAATAGTCACAATACCACCTGGCCTTCTGCGCCAGTGTACTTTGGGCTGGCGGGCCATCCACACCGGTTTTTAATGCATAACGCGCTAACTGCTGGTTAATATTGTCCATCGCTTGTTTATCGATAGCCAGTTTGTCGGAATCCATACTGCCTAGGGAAGTAAGAATAGCCCCCGCAGAAGTGGTCAGTGTGGTTGAAATTGGCAAACCGAAATCATCATCCTCAAACTCGTCACTCAAGTTACTGGAGCTGGGGCCAATGTAATAGTTGGCTCTGGCATAACGGAACTTCTTACGCACGCGATGTTTGATTTTGTCGATGGCGACATTCAGCCGCTCATAACTGTCATGGTCACTCCCCACCAGGCTTTCATACATCTGCTGTACCGTGTCTGTTGCCAGATCAATCCCGATGGTGGCCAGCAATGTCACTTGAGGAACCAGCGCATGTAGCCCCTCGGCATACTCTTGCACCAACCCGGCTTGTGCAGGTGTCAGTTTTAACCAATGGCCAGCCACAAACAATTGCTTCTGGTCGTTAATCTGATAAAGAGTCTGGTACTTTTTCAGCACGCGCAGTTGATTGTCGTTAACAACGACGCCGTAATTGAGGTCGACATCACAAGCATAGTGCGCATAGGCAGGCTGAAACGCACTGCTAACGACACTAATGACCAGGAGCCAAAAAGAAATGAAGAAGAATTTCATGCCCTTATTTTGAAACCTGGCAGTAAAATGAAAAGGGGCTTTAGACCAGATCACTAAAAATTCGGTTGAATCCTCGGCGTCTTTACCCGGTAAGGAAAGCGTGATTTTCCGGACAACGACGAAACGCCGAACAACCCGGTTTAGTAGCATTTAAGGGATGTGGCACCCACATTGAATAACAGACAGGCAGAACGAAGATGTCTGATTTACTGGCCAGGACGCTGCATATGCTGACGCTCGAATGCCTCACTTTGGGCTACCTGTAATGCTTCAAGCTGCTTTTTACCCGACGCTATGTCTGTCATGTCGTAGACCATCATACTGATGTTTTCGACTTGCCCGGTAGCAGACACTAGCGGCGATAGAATAATATTCTGATACATGAATTCTTCACTACCTGTAATGGGCCGGTAGTTTGAAAATTTAAATAAATACGGCCGTTGTTCCCAAATCATAAACGCCCGGGTTTTAAGCCCGAACACCGGCTTGGCTTTTTGCATAAACCAGTCCTTATCAATATCCGGGAACAGGTCAAAGAGGCACTTGTCGCGTACATCTGAAGGAAGTCTGCCGCTGTGACTTTCCATAAAGCCATTCCACATTTTTACGTTAAATTGCTTGTCGAGGACAACGATCCCTACGTCCACGGTTTGCAGCATGTCGATGATCCAATGAAACTCCTGCATTTCACTTACGGCCTGATCACTCATTAAAAGTCCTCCAGTAAATGCGCTAACTTGTAATTCATGACTTCCATGGATGCCTCAGTGAACAGCAGAATCAACTCACACACTACGTTGTAGCCTTCCAGCCCGTATGAGATTTCAATGGCAAGGGTGCGGCGCCATTTAAGCTTTCCGGTGTTAATAATATCGGAGATGTTTCGGTGTTGCCCCAGTACAACGGGTTGCCCTTGCGCAAAAGACACATCTAACTGTTCAGCAATACCACTCAGGCAGGTTCCAATCAGTATACTGGCCGCATCCATTAACAGCTCAAGTTGTTTCTGGTCATCTACATCGCCCGAAATATTCAGAATCTTTGCTACGTCGCCCAGACTGGAGTCACTTAAAATGCACAAAGCCTCACCCTGTACGCCGGGCCCTACGAAGCCCTGACACACAGCACTTACCCGTTCGTGGGTTTCAATGTCACTGAGCAGCATATGTAGCTCAGTGACTTCAATAAGATTGACATTGGGGATAGGCAAATGCACAAACACATTCAGGGTTCTGGCAAGGTGATCGCCAGCGCGGCCCATCGCGATATTCGTTATCTCCTGATAGCAATCACGAATATCCGGATCCAGCGGCGTAGTATCGACTTCCGACTCTGGCTCGGCCTCTAACAGGTTGTTTGAGGTCAGAACGTCATGTAGTTCGGCTGCACTCACGGGTTTTCGGATAAACGCCACTGCGCCTAGCGCTTTCACGCGATCATGAGCCTCAGGTTGCACGTCACCTGATATCACCACAACCTTGGTGTTTAACCCCTCTGACTGAATAGCCTGGAGCGTTTGATAGCCGTCCATAACAGGCATATTGAGGTCCAGCAAGAGCAACTGCCCCTTCCCTTCCTTTAGCGCACCTACCGCTTCCTGCCCATCTTTTGCAAAATGGATCGCTACCTCCCAATCCTGAGGTAAACACTTGGCCACCTGTTTGCGGGCAACCAGGGAGTCATCACAAATCAATACAGAATACATGGCTATCCAGAAGTAAAAGCGAACTCGCTGTCATAGACGTTTGGTCTCTTTAACGAATAGCAGTAGTCTGGTAAAAATCAATGTTTATTGCCTGTTTACGCGCAAGTTTCCGTGCATGCGAAAACTTTAAGGGTGCAGCAAATGACGCTTGTGAATATGCAGGTTAATCGTTTCCGTGACACGGCATAGACGCCCGTACCGATATCCCAATGTTGAGTGCTGGCAAAGCAACCCATAAACTTGCGTTTTTCGAGCAATATAACTACATTGTAGTTATAAATAAATTAAAGTTTGATTGGGACTTGGCTAAAGCTCAGTCTAATATCAATAAACACGGAATCAGCTTCGATGAAGCGTCTACCGTCTTTTATGACGAACTTGCACGCCTCATCCCAGATCCGGACAGTTCAAACTTAGAAGAACGCTTCATTATTCTTGGTCAAAGCAAGAATCAAAAGCTACTTGTGGTTTGCCATTGTTACAGAGATGAAGAACAGGTCATTCGCATCATTTCTGCTCGCAGAGCTGATAAACACGAACGAAAGTCATATGAGGTATTTAGACATGCGTAAAAATTATGATTTTTCTGAATCAGTACCTAATCCATACGCCAAAAAGCTGAAGAAGCAAATTACCATTCGCCTTGATCCAGAAGTTATTAGCTACTTCAAAAAACTCTCGGATAAAAACGGCATTCCTTATCAGAACCTTATCAATCTGTATCTTAAAGATTGCGCAGAACATGAAAAGGAACTCAAATTAGATTGGCAATAGGAAATACAAAAAGCCATAAGCAAGGATAAGAACTACTATCCGTGCTTTGTTGTTTGGTTAGTGTGATTTCCGCGTTAATCTAAAAAGTACTCTAAGCAGAAACCACATTATTTGCCTGCTCTTATAAACAAAAATGACTAGAATAACAGAGGCAACACAACGGCGGTCATCACGCCATTGACACATAGCCCCACGGTTGCGAGTGCCCCCTGAATCTCGCCCATGTGCAGTGCTTTTGCCGTACCTACAGCATGACAAACTGAGCCCAGAGGAACGCCCTGCGCCTCAGGTAAAGTGACATTGAACACCCTGTAAGTTAACGGCGCGGCCAAAGCGCCTACGATACCGGTGATAATCACAAACGCGGCAGCTAACGCGGGTATACCGCCAATAATCGCCCCGGTTTCCATAGCAAGCGGGCTGGTAATAGACTTCACCAGCATGGTCATTTGAATAGCCAGTGGCGCGTCCATGATATACACCATCAGCCAGGCCAACACGGGTGCAATAACGCCTCCAACGGCAACGCTTAACAATAATGGCCAGCCGAGGTGTCGTATACGCTGCCACTGATTAAACAGAGGTACCGCTAAAGCGACTGTTGCAGGCCCAAGCAACCAATGCAGTAACCCGGCATATTGATGGTATTGCGCCACCGGGGTATCCGTAATGCCAAGCAACACACCCACAGCGATTGCCGTAAGCGTAAGGGGGTGTATTAACGGATGATTGTTTAACCGACGAAATACCCATACCGCAAAGCTGTAAAAGACCAGGGTGATACCCAGCCAAGCGGCGCTCTGCCAACTCAGTGTATGAGTAACAACAGAGAACACTGGAGTCAGCGTTTGTGCCAGAGACGTAACAGCCATTAGCGCGAGTCCTGCACTTTACGCTTCAATATTTGCTGCGCAATCCTGGCAGTAATCCCCATACTCAGCACCGTTGTTATAACCAGCGCCAGTACTATCCCAGTCAGGTTCTGCTTCACTTCCGGCCAAAATGCCATAACCCCCACAACAGCGGGAACAAATAACAGGGTCATATGCCCCAGCAATGGTTGCGCAACCTGACCCACCGCGCCTGGTGACCGTTGTCGAAACAACAAGATAACCAGCAACAGCAACATACCGATTAGCGCGCCGGGTAAGGGTACACGGGTAATTTGCACCAACCACTCGCCGGTTAAATAGCAACTCACAATACCAATAAAACCCAATGCGCTACTGATAGCCTTTGGCATAGCTGTCTCATTCAATTAGAAATTCTGACCATCATAACCGCACAAAGTCGGCCGAACCAGAAGACTTGAGTCGTATATACAGAAGATAAACAGGCGTTATGCCTACTCAGGATTGCTATCCAAAAGCGGCAGGCAATGGGGTAAGAGTCTGCGACTGATCTTAATGCGACTGCCGTCCTGAAGCTCTACATAATTGACTGTTGGGCTTACCTTATTCAGTCGCTTCACGTGGTACAAATTAATGATCGCTGAACGATTTACCCGCACAAAATGCGCGTTGGGCAAGCGTGTTGCTAACTCAGTCAGCGTTGAACGAACAATCAGGGTTTCCTCCTGCGTATACACGCACATATAGTCCCCTGCCGCTTCCACGTAACGAATTCGCTGCCAGTCGATGCAATGCCATCCACTGCTACTTCGCAACGATACCTGCTGTTGTGACGCAGTACTGCGTGTTTTTAATGCTGACAGTTCCTGCATGAGCCTGGCCGGCGAACAAGCCCGCTGCCAACTCAGGCGTTTAATAATCCAATGCCACTTGAGGGCATTCAGGCGCGCGTTATAGGCTTCAATGAGCCCTGTCATTTGCTGTTGCCGTAGGGAGACTGGTGCGTCAGGTTGGTAAAAACGGTGGATCCCGGTCGCAAAACCGTCAATGGCCTGCTGATTGTTGTACCCGCAAAGTACGCTTAGTGCTGGACGAGGATGGACAGAAGACAGGCTTTCCAGCTCCTGGCATCCCACTACAATAATTTTGAGGCTGGTCTCAGGTTCATTCTGCTCACCGGCAATAGCGACCTCGTCTTGTAACGTCGCCTGACTGTGAAAATGCGACAACAAATCCTGGGTAAATTCACACCGAAATGCTGGCAATGCAAGTCCACGCAAACTACTTGAGAATGCGTTCGCCATTTTACCTTCAGTCATAACGAACGAGATAACCTCGGTTCGCGATTTGTTCAGCACGTTATTACCTTCTGAAAAAAGAGGCTGCCTCCTGACAACCTCAAACCCAGGGAAAGGGAAAGAAAACGTTATCGTTTAGCGGTTAAGCTGCGCTCATCTAAATTGGTGCGTTTCGCGATCAGCGCACCGGTTTCATTTGCCTTGTTGTTCATCGCAAAGCTGTACATATCCTGTCCATTGCAAACTAAGCCTTCGGCCAGGGTTCGATAACTTGCGCCACTGGCTTTAATGGCCCGATAAAGCGACAGTCGGTTGTTATCTTTAATCGCCTCACACACAGCAACCAATTTCTTTTCCATACTCGCAGACATTGTGCCCGCCTGAGCTGAGCCCGCGGCTGCAATTGAACTGAATACCAACAGGGTGGCCGCGGCCAGTGGAGCAGTAATACGGTGACTTACTTTCATGATCTTATCCTCTGATTAACTCGATGCTGCGCAGGGAAACACAGCAAAAACTTTCCGGTACGCACCTATACAGTAGAGATTGAAAGTGAAAAGGTTGTCTCAGAAACGTTAAATTGCTGCTATTTGAGATTTTGCGACAAACGGGATATAACTGCAGTTAAACGGTCGGATTAACATTAAAGTTAATCGCGCAGGCCACACAATTTGTAACATTCGAAGAAAGGAGTAAATCGCTTCATCACTGCAAAATGACGTGCAGTAGCGCAGCGATTTACGGATTGTCGCTTCGCAATCTGTAAAAAGGAAAATCCCGTGTTAAGTCATAAAGAGTATGAGGATGTTAAGCACCTTATCGCCCCCGGCGACATCATCGCCTTTGGCGGTACCAGCCTGTTCTCGCGCTGGACCAAACTAACAACCAGTTCCGTGGTGACTCACACAGCGTTGGTAATTGATACCCCCGCCACGCCAACGGATCAGCATCTGAATGACCTCACCATGATAGAAGCGACCTCGATTAAAGGAAAAAAGGGAGTAATGCACAACTACGTTGGAGAACGCGTGCGCACCTATAAAGGCGATATCTGGTGGTTGCCACTACACAACGACGCAAAGACTTCGCTTGAACAGAACTGGCTTCAATTCCACGACTTCCTAGCCGACCAGTTAAATAAGTCTTACGATATCTGGCAGCTGTTTGGCGCCGCCATAGACACTTTTGACGACCACAAGTGGTTCAGGTGGCTGACCTATAACCGACGTAAATTCAACCGCTGGTTTTGTTCTGAACTCGTCGCAGAAGGCTTGCGACACGGGGGAGTGCTGAGTGAACTGAATGCCTCTGAAACCACACCGAAAGACGTATGTCAGTTTAATATTTACGACCGTCGCTATGTGCAGCTAAAAGGAACGCCCAAGCCGATACCGCAGTTTAATACGCTGGACCCCGAAGGATGGGGTTTTGTAGAGGGATTTGAAAAAAGCAGGTTATCGAACGAATAACCCGCAGTATACATTTTAAAAAATGCTATCCTGGTGAACGCGAATAAACATTGGCGTCCCCGCTTTTGAGTAGTCAATTTTGTATTCTTTGCCATTCAGGGTTTGGATAAAAATCAGTGTTTTTTCATCGCCGAACACTTCGCCCGAGGTCACATCAACCAGCTCCATGTCCATCATTTTTGCTTCGCGCTTGTTATCCGGTACTTTGCCTTCGTATTCTTTAATACCGCGAAACGTGACAACAATTGGCGGTGCATCGTCACCATTGATGACCAGCAAGTCAAACTTACGAATTTTGTGAATAAGCGTGTTTCGGCCACTAACCAGATACGGTTTTTCAGTCATTATTATTCTCCAGATGAATTGCCGATTCGAAGAAAATCCTACTAAGTAGCTGAAAGATAGCAGACAACCAATAAATTTGCACTAATCTCGCCAGTGCAAAAAAGCAATTATTTACAACAAACTGATAACATAGCGACAGTCATGCCCAAAGCGATGAAAATTCGCTCAATTAAGCGCCCCGGATGCATGAGATGGGGTGACAAGGCATAAAAAACTGCTTATACTTGCGCCCGCTTATCGAATGATAACGCGTCGCAACATTTCAAATGGCCCTATAGCTCAGTTGGTTAGAGCATCCGACTCATAATCGGCAGGTCCCCTGTTCAAGTCAGGGTGGGGCCACCATCTTCTGCTACACCCTATTATTTCGCCCACTAACACTGAAGACTATGTATTTAGCATGTCCTCATTAAACTACTTTGTGGTCTTGGTTAATCTACCTTCGTGTGAATTCAGTATAATTACCCGTGTTAACTCAGCGAGGCGGCCATGCATTTAAACAGCGATTTTTCCCAGCGTGTTGTAATCAGACCAGAAAAATACAGCTTTGTACCTTCTCCTCTATCAGGCGTGTCCCGAATGATGCTCGACCGGGTAGGTGATGAAGTGGCACGCGCCACCAGCATTGTCCGCTATGAACCCGGCGCTGGCTATTCTGGTCATGTGCATGAGGGTGGTGAGGAAATCTTTGTGCTGTCTGGTACCTTTAGCGACGAGCATGGGGACTATCCGGCAGGGAGTTATTTACGCAATCCGCCTGGCAGTGCTCACACCCCCTACTCTGCTGACGGCTGTACAATTCTGGTTAAGCTGTGGCAGTTTGCCAGCACGGATGCCGAGTTCGTTGAAGTTAGTACCCGCGATATGCGCTTTGTGCCGGGGCTGGTTGAGGGCTTGTCTGTTCTCCCATTACATGAACACGACGGCGTTAACACGGCCTTGGTGCGCTGGGCACCGAATACGCAATTTACTCCTCATACCCACCCAGGTGGTGAAGAAATTTTGGTACTCGAAGGCTGCTTTTACGATGAACACGGCGAATACCCTAAAGGTACATGGATTCGCAGTCCAAGATATTCACAACATACGCCATTTACGAGGGATGAAGGGGCGCTTATTTACGTGAAGGTGGGCCACCTTGGCGCTAATTTGCTGGGAGATAATTTATAGCGCCCGCTTTAGCCCCATCAATACCAATAACTGTATGGCTACAGCGCCTATCACAATCATTGAGTTGGCAAAAAAACCTGCTAATAAAAAGGCAGTAATTGCAATGGCGCCGTTCATCATGGCGTAAGGTAACTGCGTTCTGAAATGGTCAAACTGACTGCAGTTTGCCCCCGTAGCCGACAAAATAGTGGTTTCCGAAATAGGTGAGCAATGATCACCAAATAACCCGCCAGACAACACCGCGCCAATACTTACTAATAACGGCGCATCAATCGCAAAGGCTGTTGGGATAACCAGCGGCAACATAATGGCAAACGTGCCCCACGATGAGCCGGTAGCAAAGGAAATAATGGCCGACAACAAAAACGCAACCAAAGGTAACAGCCAAGGCGGAAACCCTTGTTGTGCGAGTTCGGCTATGTAACGGGCCGTCCCCAGGTCATGTCCCAGTGAACTCAATGTCCAGGCCAACACCAGTACAATAATCACCTGCATCATGCCACTCATGCCTTTTAAATACAGGTTAATGCCATCCATTACCGGGCGAACTTTGTACCACCCCATCAAACCGATGAGCGTGCAGGCAGCCAGAAAGTAGGCACTGCTCAAGGCCGCTCTGAACAATGAACCTTTTACACTGGTAAAGGGAAACCCTAACGGCACCAGCATGGCAAGCAGTACCACGGCCATAACAAGTAAGGGTAAAAACACAAATCGTGCCCGGGCATTTTCGTGCGTAAATACCTCGGTCACCGGCTGGCTTTTCGTGTTTTCCGCTTGATGTTGAGGTATCGCAGTGCGCTGCTCAGCATCACTCATTGCTCCGAAATCTCGTTTCAACCACACCAGTAAAGGTACAATCACAATGGCCAGAATGGCGTAGAATTGAAATGGAATAACACCCAGGAATACATCCCAGCTTTCCAGCTCTCTCCCTGCCCTGTCGAATTCCTTTTGTATAAGCCCCATGATGTAAATCCCCCAGCCAATAAACGGGATAAGAATAGCGACCGGAGAGGCGGTAGAGTCGATAATGAAGGCGAGCTTTTCACGGGAAACCCTGAGTTTATCGAAGAGAGGCCTAAACACAGGGCCAATGATGAGCGGGGTGCCCAGGTCTGAATAAAAGATAAAAATGCCACCACACCAGGCAGTAATTTGCGCCTTTGCCTTGGTGGCTATATACCCAATCATTTTCGCTGCGAATGCGGGACCACCGCCCGATTTTTCCATCAGGGCCACAAAGCCGCCAATAAATATCATCAGTACAATGACGCCTGCATTGTAGCTATCGGTCAGCGTACCTACCAGATGTGTTCTCACCAGTTCAGACAATACCGTCAGTGGTTGTGGGCCGATGAGCAACACAACGGCCGTCACCACACCACCAAACAAGCCAATCACTACGTGCTTAGTGTAGAGCGCTAACGCCAGAGTAATAATAATGGGCAATAATGAAAACACATCTGGTTCAGGCAAAACGGTTCCCTGTTATGAATAGGTTGAGATTGCCACTCACACACGGAATGACGTAAACAGCAGAACGAATAGGCTCAACGCACACATTATGAAAAGCATGCAACAACAAGGGATGATACTGACTGTTAGTGGGTAAAGCGCGCGTTCGTGAACGTTAAATCAACGTCTGAGTGACCAGACGTTATAATTAACAGACCCATTTAATCATAAATGGGTCGTCGTTCAACCCAAGCCAGGCCTGAATTGCCACAAGGGTTAAATTTAACGCGGTAGATCGCAGTTAGTTCTGCACGGGTACCGTAATAAAAGCCTCAGTTTCCCACAGCGGTACGGTGGAAATACTGTGCTTATAGCTGCCGGAGGTTTCTTTGGTGCTATAAGACAGGTAAATCAGTGTTTGTGATTTGGCGTCGTAAATACGGCGCAGTTTCATGTTCTTAAAAAACACGCTTTTGGATTTTTTGAAAATCACTTCGCCGGAGTCTGACTTATCGATAGCTGCGATCATCGCTGCGTTGATTGGACCGGTTTGACGGCACGCAATAGAACTGTCTGACGGGTCAGATAAATCCAAATCCGCTTCGATACTGGAAATATGACAGGTTACGCCAGTGACCACCGGATCCTGCAAGGCATCAATTTTAATGTCTTTGGTAGTAAAGACCCCCAGCGACACATCGCCCACTTCGCTGTCGCTACAGCCGCTCAACACCACCGCTGAAGTCATTACCAGTACTGACGCTATTGATTTTACACACCGTTGTAAACGCATCTTTTCCATCCTTATGATCTGTCGCCATGCAGCAAAGCCGTTGAAGGTAACCCCTTTGGCTACCTTACTCACTGTCTTCTCCGCTGCTAATCAAGCAACTGTAGTTGAGTAGTGTCCATCAAATCATGACGCTTAATCAACTGTTTCGCCGCTTCAATGTCTGGTGCGAAGTACCGGTCCTTGTCATAAAAGGGCACATCATTGCGCAGCAACTGCATTAATGACTGCAGACGCTCACTGGTTTGCAGCGGCTTTCTGAAATCCAGTCCCTGACATGCCGCCAGCCACTCAATAGCCAGAATGCCTGCCACGTTATCGAAGATATCACGCAGTCTGCGCGCCGCGAATGTCGCCATAGACACGTGATCTTCCTGATTTGCAGACGTTGGTAACGAGTCAATCGATGCCGGATGCGCCAGTGTTTTGTTCTCGCTGGCCAATGCCGCACAGGTGACCTGCGCAATCATAAAGCCGGAATTCACACCGCCGTTCTCTACCAAAAACGGAGGGAGTCCACTCAGATGCGTGTCGATCATAAGTGACATTCTGCGCTCAGACAGCGCACCAATTTCCGACAGGGCTATAGCCAGCATATCGGCAGCCATAGCCACGGTTTCAGCATGGAAGTTACCGCCCGACAAAATATCACCGGTATCGGCAAACACCAGCGGATTGTCACTTACGCCATTAGCTTCTGTAACCAGAATATCCGTTGCAAAACGCATTTGTTGTAAACACGCACCCATCACCTGTGGCTGACAGCGTAATGAATAAGGATCCTGCACTTTTTCACAGCCCTGGTGCGAGTTTCCGATGTCACTGGTTGCCAGCAACTCGCGAAACGCAGCGGCTACATCGCTTTGGGTTTTATGACCACGCACTTCGTGAATCCGCGCATCAAATGGCACACGAGAACCCAACGCCGCATCCACGGTTAACGCGCCAATACCAATGGCGCTGTACAAGGCATTCTCGGTATAAAACAGTCCCTGTAATGCAAACGCCGTTGAAGCCTGCGTGCCGTTCAGCAGTGCTAAACCTTCTTTCGGCGCAAGGGCAATAGGTTCTAATCCGGCAATCTTAAGGGCTTGTTTAGCCTCAATGCGTTCGCCGCGATAAAACGCCTCACCTTCGCCCAACAACACTACGCTCATATGGGCAAGCGGCGCCAGGTCGCCACTTGCCCCAACCGAACCTTTTTCAGGAATAGCTGGGTAAACCTCGGCGTTATACAACTGAATCAGTGCTTCGACCACACTCAGGCGAATGCCCGAATAACCGCGTGCCAGTGAGTTGATTTTCAGCAGCATCAACAAGCGCACCGTGTCTTCACTCATGAAATCGCCGGTTCCGGCCGCATGAGACAGCACAATACTCCGTTGTAGGAGCTCAAGTTCATCCACATCAATACGGGTATTGGCCAGCAAGCCAAACCCGGTATTAATGCCATACACAGTGCGGCTTTCATTAATAACGTCGAGCACGGTTTGCTCTGCAGCCTGAATAGCCTCTTTCGCGCTGTCATCGAGCGACAAGCTAACGTGGTGGCGAAATACGGTGCGCAGTTGCTGTAGCGTCAGGGTGCCGGGAATAAGGGTTAACGCATCCATTACTTGTCTCCCTTGCTTGCGGTTACATCCACCATGGGAAGATCCAGGTTGTGCGCCCGCGCGCAGTCTTTGGCGATGTCGTAGCCCGCGTCTGCATGGCGCATTACGCCGGTAGCCGGATCGTTGTGCAGTACCCGCCCAATTCGCGCATCGGCTTCTGCGCTGCCGTCACACACAATCACGACACCTGAATGCTGGCTAAAGCCAATGCCAACGCCACCACCGTGATGCAGGCTCACCCAGGTTGCGCCGCCTGCCGTATTCAGCAACGCGTTCAACAGCGGCCAGTCAGACACGGCATCAGAACCATCCAGCATGGATTCAGTTTCGCGGTTAGGTGATGCAACGGAGCCTGAATCCAGGTGGTCGCGGCCAATCACTACAGGCGCGCTCAGCTCGCCGTTTCTGACCATTTCGTTAAAGGCCAATCCCAGCTTTTGTCGCTCGCCCAACCCTACCCAACAGATTCGCGCCGGTAAGCCCTGGAACTGAATTCGCTCACGCGCCATATCCAGCCAGTTATGTAAATGCGGGTTATCCGGAATAAGCTCTTTGACTTTGGCGTCGGTTTTATAAATATCTTCCGGGTCGCCCGATAACGCTGCCCAGCGGAACGGACCTATCCCCTGACAGAACAGCGGGCGAATGTACGCAGGCACAAAACCGGGAAAATCAAACGCATTCGCCACGCCTTCTTCTAATGCCATCTGGCGAATATTGTTGCCGTAGTCTAATGTGGCTGCACCTGCAGCCTGAAAGCCGAGCATGGCTTGAACCTGTTTCGCCATCGATTGTTTGGCTGCTTTCACCACGCTGGCTTCATCGGTTTTGCGTTTGGCTGCGCCCTGTTCCATGGTCCAGCCAACGGGCAAATAGCCATTAAGCGGATCATGGGCACTGGTTTGGTCGGTCACCACGTCAGGAATAATATTGCGCGCCAGCATCTCTGGGAATATCTCAGCGGCGTTGCCCAGCAGTCCTACAGAAATAGCTTTTCCGTCCTGTTTCGCTGCTTCTAACATACCCAGCGCTTCATCCAGGCTAGTGGCTTTCTTGTCTACGTAACCTGTTTTTAAACGGAAATCGATACGGCTTTCATCCACTTCTACCGCCAGCATAGAAAAGCCGGCCATGGTTGCCGCCAGAGGCTGTGCGCCGCCCATGCCACCAAGACCTCCGGTCAGGATCCAGCGGCCTTTGCTATCGCCGTTAAAGTGCGTTTTCGCCACGCTCACAAACGTCTCATAGGTGCCCTGAACGATGCCCTGCGAGCCAATGTAAATCCACGAACCGGCGGTCATCTGGCCGTACATCATCAGGCCTTCTTTATCCAGCGCATTAAAATGCTCCCAGTTTGCCCAGTGCGGTACCAGATTTGAGTTAGCAATCAACACGCGAGGCGCATTTTCGTGGGTAGGAAATACGCCCACGGGTTTGCCCGACTGCACCAATAAGGTCTCATCGTTGTTCAACCTTTTTAGTACTTCTACAATCTTGTCGAATGACGCCCAGTCACGTGCAGCCCGGCCGATACCGCCGTAAACCACCAGACTTTGCGGGTGTTCGGCCACGTCCGGGTCCAGATTATTCATAAGCATGCGCAACGGCGCTTCGGTCTGCCAGCTTTTGGCGTTCAATGCAGTACCACGCGGTGCGCGGATCTCACGGGTAGGGTCGAAACGTGTCATCATTTCTCCAGGCAATCATTGTTTTATTTTTGAAAATCCAGGTGGCCGCCTAATCGATAACGACTGCCCGGATGATAGAGCACCGCATGGCTCACCACGCCCTGCTTCTTGCGTTCGTTCGACGCCGGGCTTTGTGGCTGCCCTGAGGCCTTGGCCTGCTGCGGAGAATGAATAGAAGAATAGGTACGACGGGTCACCTTAAGGCAAGGCTCTGTAGTTTGAATTTGTAATGCGTCTGCAATTTCCCCATTAGCAATCACGGCTTCAACGCTATGATCGGCCTGCGTCAGGGGCGCGACTAAATTAAGGTAATAGTTAGCTGTTTGCGCATGAAAGTCGCTTTGCAGGTAATCAGGAGCCCACTGCGGGTTTACCCAACGGTCTTCATACTGCACCGGCAAGTCATTCTCACAGTGCACAATCACACTGTGAAACACCTCATCACCCTCGTTTACCGCCAGATGTGTGGCGATATTGTGGTCAGCCTTGCGGGCTTCCAGCAACACAATGCGATTGGCGTAGCGGTGGCCACGGTGCTCGATTTCATCGCGGATACTTTTTATTTCCAGCATCGAGCTCATAGGCCGGTGATCGGACACAAACGTGCCGAGCCCTTGGCTGCGCAATAAAATCCCTTCGTCTACCATTTCACTCAACGCCCGTCTGGCAGTCATGCGGCTTACGCCGTGTTGCTGGGCAAGCTGATTTTCAGACGGCACCTGATCGCCCGGCTTCATATGCCCGGCCTCAATGGCATCCAGAATAAGTGATTTAATGGCAATGTATCTTGGCTGCATGGCTCTTTAATACGCTAACAATTTGTATCAAGCATACTTGTATATACAAGTATGTACAAGTATGCTTATCACATCCTTTATGCATCAGGAATGTGAGAGCCCGTGCAATACGACACCCTTATCTACAATGTACGCATTGCGTCTATGCAACATAATGCCCAGCCTTATGGTCAGCTGTCAGAGTCGGTTGTCGCGCTGCATAAAGGGGTTATAGCGGGCGTTTTTAACGCCGACGCAATACATTCGCTGTCGGCCAGAACGATGATCGACGGGCAACAACAATGGTTATTGCCCGGGTTTATCGACTGCCATACGCATCTGGTCTATGGCGGTAACCGTGCCAATGAATTTGAAATGCGCTTGCAGGGTGTGAGCTACAAAGACATTGCGTTACAGGGCGGCGGCATAAAAAGTACCGTTGAACAGACCCGCAAAGCCAATGAAGCCAGTCTCTTCAACAGCGCAGTAAAACGCGCTCGGCGATTGGCCGAAGAAGGCGTCACCACCATTGAGGTAAAGTCCGGATACGGACTGGATAACGACACAGAACTGCGAATGTTGCGCGTTGCCAAATCACTGGAGACTCAGCTGCCGGTCAGGATCGCCACCACATTCTTAGGGGCCCACGTCCTGCCCCCTGAATTTGCCGACAACGCCGACGCCTACATTGATTTTGTTTGCGACACTGTATTACCCGATGTTGCCAACAATCACCTTGCTGATGCCGTGGATGTGTTTTGCGAGTCTATTGGATTTACCACCGCACAAACCGAAAAAGTGTTTAAAGCGGCTCAGCGATATGGCTTGCCGGTTAAAGCCCATGTTGAACAACTCACCGACAGCAAAGGCGCAGTACTGGCCGCAAAATACAATGCGCTGTCGGTAGACCATATTGAATACCTGGCCGAGAGCGATATACCGCATTTGGCTGCAAGTGGCAGCGTGGCAGTGCTGTTACCCGGCGCGTTTTATTACCTGCATGAAACACAAAAGCCGCCAGTAGACGCGCTTCGCCAGCACAACGTCCCTATGGCCGTCGCCACCGATTTAAACCCCGGCAGTTCGCCGATAGCGTCGCTGCTAACCGCCATGAACATGGCTTGCGTATTGTTTGCACTGACGCCTGAAGAGGCGTTACGCGGTGGAACATTGTATGCCGCAAAAGCGCTCGGACTCAGTGACAGAGGCGAAATCAAGCCCGGTAAACTGGCCGATTTAACGCTGTGGGACATCGAGTCCCCTGCCGAATTGGTTTATACCCTCAACGGTCATCGCCCCACTAAAGTATTTTTAGGCGGTCAGCATGTTTAACTGGCAGGGACGAACAGACACAGAGGACGGCAATAAAGGCCTTCGATGGCATCAGGTCGTCAACCAGCAAGGGCATTCAGATCTCCCGGCCATCAATCTGGTAGGGTTCGCCAGTGATTTGGGTGTGCGGGCAAACAAAGGCCGGCCCGGCGCAAATGAAGGCCCGGTTAGCATTCGTGAAGCGCTGGCTAATTTACCCTGGCACTGGGGTGCCCGGCTCATTGACAGCGGCGATACCCTCGCCGACTCAGATTTAAGCGATGCCCAGTCCCATTACGCAAACGCCGTGAGCCAGGCGCTGTTGCAGTCGCAGTTTGTATTGGGCTTAGGCGGCGGTCACGAAATTGCGTGGGGAAGTTATCAGGGGTTGTATAACGCCTTGCAAACCTCTTCACATCAATCGAAAAAGATCGGCATCGTTAATTTTGATGCGCATTTTGACTTGCGTCGCCCGGCACCATACACCAGCTCAGGCACGCCATTCAGACAAATTCACGCTCACTGTGAACAGCATGGCGACGATTTTCAGTATGTCTGTATCGGCGTATCACGGGCCGCTAACACACAGGCGTTATTTGATTTTGCAGACACAACTGGCACCCGCTACTTACTGGATACCCAATGTAACCTTGATGCGGCAAAAGCGTTGCTCACGCCCATGTTACAAAATGTCGAGCAGCTCTATGTAACTATTTGCCTGGATGCGTTTCCGGCATCAGCCGCACCTGGCGTCAGTGCGCCCAGTGCACTGGGTATCGATGTACTTTTTGTTATCCAGGTTTTGCATTTTCTGGCTCAGCAACAAACCGCCTGCAATTACCGCTGGGCACTGTGCGATATTGCTGAAATGAACCCGGTTTTTGACATCGACAAGCGCACTGCCAAACTGGCTGCGCGCCTGGGTTTTGAAGTAGCGGATGCGGTGCTGCCAGCCCGTTAACCTTGTTTACGTTTTCGACGAAGACTTGTAAAAACACCCAGCGCAATCGCACTAACAAAAATCACGACAGCGCCGGATTTAGGTTACCAGTCTGAATCCGCCTTTTCCCGCGCTTTTAAAAAAGTCATCGGGAAAAGTCCGGGTGAAGTGCGCCGCGGCGAACAGGCTGGTGTCAGCTAAGGGGTTCGTATAGCGACTCGGTGGCTTGCTTCAACCCGGCATGGGGTAAAAACTGATCGGTAATCGTTAAAATTGCATGCAGGTTATTGGTTAGTTTTTCCAGGTCAATGTCGCCCGGTTTTACCGATGTCTGGAGTAAATGCAGGGCCATGTCGGCTAACAGCAAGCGCTGTTTTTCCAGCCATTCCGGACTGTTTTTCACAGCCTCGTTAGCCAGATAGCCAGACTCAACAATGTCGTGTAATTTCCAGCCGGCTTTAATGATACTTGCGCGATCGGCATCCTTCATGTGTCGCCTCCATAACCTGTTCGTAATGGCGAGAAGTGTATCAACCCCTTGTAATCAGCACTATACAGATCGTCCCGATTGTCATACTGTTTCACTCTGGCTTATTACCAACAGCAACAAAATGAATCGACGTACCTTTGTGATATCCGCGCTGTCTTGTGGCGCTATTGGCGTGGCGGGTGGCTATTGGCTGAATACGCCGCAGCACAACGACGACATGAGCATCAGCGCCCTGCAGGCATTTTTGCGCTCACTGGATGCCAGTCAGCTGACTTCACAAACCAATTGGTCGATCGCCAGGACATTCCATCACATGACCCAAAGTGTGGATTATTCAATAACCGGTTACCCCGAACACAACCCTGAATGGTTTAAATCCTCACTGGGCACAACGGCCTTTGCGGTGTTCGCCGCCAAACGCGTTATGACCCATAACCTGGAAGAACCCATCCCCGGCGCATCAGATACCCCGACAACGCTGACTGCCAACACGGCTATCGGCCAGTTAGTGGAGGCGTTGGACCGGTTTCAGGCACACACAGGTCCGCTCGCTGAGCATTTTGCCTATGGCGCACTGA
>CEUK01000955.1_pt1 | contig 19450 bp, 21 predicted proteins | sample 356451 | NCBI WGS metagenome assembly CEUK01 (sample SAMEA2622843, study PRJEB7988) | marine metagenome | isolation source: saline water (ENVO:00002010), including
TTAGCATCTGTGTTTGCTCTCCGAGCAGGTTTTCAGTCATGCTCCTTGTACCCTGTCGAAACCATTGCACCCCCTCGTATGGAGGTGAGGGGAGTCGAACCCCTGTCCAAAATATTGGTGGCATCACCTACATGGCTTTTACTGAGTCATCCATCAGGACTCGGAGTTAGAAATACATTACCAGCGATGGTAGTTCCTACACCACCACTAAGAACATAATGTTCTATGAATGATGGAAATATTATTATATCACCGTTATGTAGTTCTGGTCTATAATCCATGTTGAAATACTCATCATACATGGCCATCTGAGATTCTACTCTAAACCTATATGGATTTAAGAATACAGTTCTCGATACGTCAACATCTTCATATACTATGAAACTCCATTGGGAATAGCAATGTATATGTGGATCTTGAAAGTCTTGGGGTGTCTCATATTTATTACGCCATATTTCCTCAATCTTTGCTTCTCCATACTTGACGCCAAGAGTGTCTATATTTCGACTTATAACCTCTGATAAGTGACTAATAGTTTCGTAACTTATCTGTTTATTTGTTCTCAAACTGGTTTTGAGTCTTGACCTAAATGTGGGTTCAAGACTCTCATCTATCACTTGTATCTTATCAAGTTCCACCTTGTCAATAAAAAATGGAACTGAGAAGAAATCATGCTTCATTCTTTTTAGGTTTCTCTTTTAAAACTTCCTTCCCTGTCTGTTTGGCAATATATGCCGCTAACTCTGGAGTTTCCTCCCACTCCCAAATCTGATTATGTTGGGGATTTTTTTTCTCAATCGTGTGTGTGCGTTTTACCATCTTCAACCTCCTCTGATAGTAGTGCGATTTCGTGTTCAAGTCCAATGATTCTAAGTTCTGCATCACTGGCGGCTCTCTCAAGAGCCCTAACTTTGGTGCTCAAATTTGCAATCTCAACACCAAAAGCATCAATGTTTTGGAGTAGTAATTCATTTCCAAATGTTTGTGGATTTCCCTCTTGTGCATAGGCAGTGTCGTTCACTTTCTCAATCTCTTTGAGGTATTCCTCTCTAGTCATTCTGTTTTCTTTTGCCATTAATTATACTCCATGTAAATGTTTCCTGATATTGTGGTTCCCTCATTACCAGCATTGACCATGTGCATGAGGAATGATGGGAATATTATTATACTACCTGGCCCTAGATCAGGTTTATAATCTAAAGGAAATTCCTCTAAACAATTACCAAGTTGATTCTGAATCAATCCCATTGAAGGATTCAGAAAAGATGTCTTAGCATTTAAGTCAACGTAAATAATAAAACTCCACTGACAATTTGGATGAATGTGTGCATCTTGATAATGATGCTTATCATATCTATTATACCATATATGACCGAATTTGGGATTCATTCCTAACAAATTGGCATCATATAAATTTCTATTGATTATATTAGACAAATGCTCGTATGCCTCATTTTCAAGAGGTAATTTCTTAGCGAAAGTAGATGGCACTCCAGCATCCCATGTGGGTTCTGTAACCATTTCTGGTATCTTTATCTTGTCCAAGTCAACCTTATCTTCAAAGATAGGTATAGCAAAAATTTCTTTTTTCATCTTGGGGGCAGGGGCACTGTTCTCATAGTTTTATATACAAGACTAGCTCTTAGTCCACGATATATTTCATTTGGAGGATTACCATGATGCTCTATGTTTCCCTTGAATAATATTATTCTGCCTGGCGCAGGGTCTATCCCCTGCCATTCATCATCTAACTTATACATTAACTGTCCACCCCATGATGAATCCCATTCTTTGTTTACATAATAACAGAAACTTATACCATTATCACATTCACAATCTCTATGAGGAGTTGTATTGTGAATCCACTGTTGTCCGTTTATTAGAATCTCTCCTAGTTCCACTTGGAAAGGCAAACTACTCATAACCGCAGTGTATATCATCTTGAAACAAGAATCACTAGCATGAGGAGATTTGGGAGGAAATATTGATTGTTTCAAAGCTCCTACCTCTGGCCAATCAGGGTCAGCTCCAATATCATGTCCGTCCTCTGGATATCCACTCGTATGACCATAGAACCAACCATAACTGGTCATAATTGTATCATGTACATGATGTATAAACCAGCCAGGAAATAGATTATCTACAACGTAGACTTCATCCTTACCTAGATCATACTGTGACCAATCTAGTCTTTCTGTCCAGCAATCAATGTGTATCATAGTTAGTAAAGCCAGTCTTGATACTCGCCATCTACATCTAATTCAGCGAGTTTACTTTCTTCTAATTGTTGTCTCATATCGTCATGTAGTCTTTCAACCGCAGAAGGCAATCCTTGTTGCCCAGGCAATTCACCTTCGTAAGTAGCATTGACATCTACTATTTCAGGCGGTAGTGGTTTAGGTGCGTTGATTCTTCTGTATGTGAATCCCTCACCTTCATGCAATAATATTTCTGTTATAGCATATTTTTCGTGACTACAATCACAATATTTTTGGCCTAGTCCATCATAGACTGTCCAATATGGGTAGTGTATCATAATGTTATTTTACTCTAATAGTTGTTAGATGTCAACCCAGTTGAAGTCCTCCAAAGATTCAGCTTGTTTTAGTTGTGCTCTTCCTTTTGCATTGGCATAACCTATTGCTTGTAAGTATCCCCAAGCTTGTCCTTCATCTACATCTCTCAGTTCTCTCAAGGTAACTGCTCCATTTATATAGTAGTTAATTAGAGGTATATTTTTTGCAATTATATCATTCATTTCAGACTCAGCAGTAGCAATGGCAGCATCGAAAGTTCCACAATCGCCTGGAATAGATCCACTAGGAGGCACATTCACATATCCGACGCCTGCACCTGATGTGGAACCCACACTTATCACAACTCTAGTTCCCAGAGCTGCTGGAGATTCATCTGAATTTCCATCATCATCATTATTAACTACCACAGGCCATTGAGTATCGCCAATATAATACTCTACCCTACCAGCACCAACAGCAGGTTCTGGTTCTGATGTTATCTCACTCCACTGAGGATTTATTTTTGGATCACCATTATTAATTAATTCTAATCTATGTCCTTTACCAACATTACCACCCTCTGCTATACCTATTTCAACAGGGTCTATTGGATTTTTAGATGATTCAAATTCTATATCATCTATATCGCCAGGCCTAATTACCAAGAATGAACTACTTAACCCTGTAGTAACTGGAGTGTTACTCAGTTGTACAAAATTGTATGAAGATACAACTCCAACGTGAAAGTTTCTACCGACAGTTGCAGCAACACCAGATGAAACTGGGTTACTTAGAGTTGCAAAGTCTAAGACTATCTGTATTGAGGTTGTAATACCGTTTGATTGAACAAAACTGGTAATACCCACAGCAGTTCCAAACCCTGTAATAGTTGTACCTGTTGGTATAAATCCATCACTGGTTTTATCTGAGTTGTCGTAAATTTCATCTCCAATATTGAAATCTGTTATGAATCCTACTCTTTGATCTCCATATATCTTATTATCGGCAGCAGTGCAGAATCCACTAACTGCATAGTTTTGTGCTGCGTAATCCGTAGTTCCTACCCCTGTGACTGTGGGTGCAGTCTGAAATATAATAGGATTGTCTAAGGAATCTTTTATCAAGTCTCCTATCTTGAGACTTGTTTCAGCAGTCACAGTGCTGAGTCCTACTATTTCTGAGGCATCATCATCTAGTACAATCAAGGCAGCACTACCAGCATTTGCATCAGCAGTATTGATTTTTAGAACAACATTGGCACCATAGTCCCTATTCTTTGGGTGTCTATAAAACTTTGCACCGTAATATCCTAAGAATCTAAATGTAACTGGGTCTTTGCGTACCTCATATACTTCTACCTCTTCATCACTATCATTGTAGATATTTAATGATTTTGTGTCTATTTTCACCCATTTTAAATCACTTCTACAACCATGAGATATTCTATTCAAGTATGCCTGTTGAACAGCATTGATCTTGGCATTGATGGGTGCAACCAAAGGAGGGATTTTTTCATCTAATTTGATTATGAGTTCATCGTATTCATCAATTACGGCATCAACAATCGCCAGTGACTCATTTAAAGATTCCGCACTTTGTTTCTGTCTGTCTCTCTCAGCTCTAAGTCTTTTTGCAATATTTAAAGCATCAGCCATTACTCAATACCTCCCAATTTAACAAAATCCTCGCCAGGATAGTCAAACACATCCATTCCCTCATACTCTGTGATAAGTGGTTTAAGATCTTTTCTTTCAGCATATACTATGTAACTACAACGTATCTGATGCGTATTAAATGTATGCGGATTGACCACTATACTTATCTTATCTCTCGTTCTTGAAACTGAGTAACACAAATCTTGATGAGATCCTATTGGTGTCAGATGTGCTGTTATAGTTTCATCATCTACAAGATCTAACCAGTAGTCTGGTAGTTCTATTTCATTACTTCCTTGCAACTGTCCCCTGTAATATACTCCTATCTCTGGGCCTTCTAGTGATACATGTCTCAGTCTCCACCCATCTTTACTTGGGTGTTTTATATCAAATGGTTTAGCAGGCAAGGCTCTGGCAGTCGCCAACTGTCCATTTAACCATTTACAAGAGATAACACCCTTAACTGTCAACGTGCCACCAACCTTACATTGTCCTGCTATATCTACATTCTTATTGAACTGGCAATCGTCATTTCCAACATTTAAAGCGTGTTTTGTGCTGGTATCAAATGTTTCTTCTATAGCATATCTCTTAGTCGGAGCAAAGGTAGTTCTTGGACTATAATAAAAATTCTCACTGTAAAATTCTGATGTGCCCGATCTAAAGAGAGAAAATCCATCAACCTGTAAAGATAACTGTTGTCCTTTTAGTTTGGAAGCGAACTGGTGATCTAATTCTTGTTTCTTACCTTCATTGCATTGAAACTCAGGAGGGCCTATCATTGCAGATGCCTGTGCAATACCTCTATTAGGAGTATTGTTAAAATATGCTGGGCCACTTACAGAAAGTGTGCCAGGAATTCTTTCCCAAGATTTTTCCTCCACCAAGAAAGACATATCCTTCGTTCCAACTTGAAGGAAGTCAGTTACGTTTTGAAATGCTGATTGAAATCCCATTATGAAAAATCCTCGAAGAATGACTTGATTTTGTTATTCAATACCGTCATTATTGAACCAGCGTATCTAGCTCTTGGAGCAGTGTCCATAGTATCCAAGTTGACACTAGAAGCCCCTAATATGTCAGTAAACTGTCCTGCCATGGTTAGGTTTTGTCTTGTTAATATATTGCAATTAGTTGCTTTCAGATTCATAATGGTGCTTGATGAATATAGTTTATCACCTAATAATTTTATCTCCTCAGTTGCATTGAGAGTAATATTATTAGCCATCAATTCTATGTCACCATTCTTAGCTTCAATCTTGATGTTCCCATTTTTGGCCAGAATAATTTTTGACATCTCTTCGGCCGAGTTGTCCTCTCCGAGATACTCATAAGAACAATTGTTTACAACCAACTTGTGTTGTCCGTTCTTATACCATGCCATACCCTGTAGATTATCAGTTGTTACGGAGTAATCTACATATTCTCCTTTCAAATCTCCATCAGGTATTTTTATACCAGAAGCAATCCTAAAATTAGGATAGTTGCCGTAGTATTCCTGTGTTTTTTGTTGTTGTTTATCTAGTTCGGCCATTAGTATCCTCCTCCGTAACCGCCGCCTCCGCCGCCACCTGATGGAGGTGTGGGTGGAGGACTAGGAGGCGTTGGTGGCGCTGGCGGTGGTGATGGTGGTTGTTGTTGCTGTGGCTGCTGTGGTTGTTGTGGTTGTTGTGGAGCTGTATATTGTTCTGGTTGTTGTGTAGGAGTGGTTTCGGGAATATCTGTATCTGTCATAGTGGTGGTTGAAGTTTCCGTAGTCTGTGTTGTTTCGGTTTCCTGTTGTTGTGTCATGGGTTCAGAAACAGAACTAGGTGTGTAAGTCACAGGTGCAGCCTTTCCTAAACTCTCTTCTCTCGAATTGTATATTATAGCATGAGGTGTAGACACATGCACGGCTCCTACCATCTTAACACCTCTAGTTGGGTGAATGTGGAAAGGCCCGTAATATGGATTACCATTTACCCAACCAACTTGTGTCTTAGGTAAACTATACACACAATCTACCACATTTACTACAAGCATGCCAGGGCCTGGTCTTTCTCCAATATCTGCTACAAAGTTTGGACTGTATGTAACTACAGGTAATAGTCTTGCTCCCACTCCTGTCTTTGTATTTATTGTGACTGGCGGAATCTTCTTATGTTTGTCTTTACAGTTCATATTTTGAACACCAACAATAGATCCAGCTGGAGTCAATAAAAGATCGAAAGTACACTGCCCAACTTGTCCTGTATCACCAGAGGTATATCCAATTCCAGGCTTTTGTGGGACTAAAGTTGTTACTATACCAACTGCCTCACTACCAATACCAGACACTCCTCTAGTTGTAAAATTATAAGTGTCTGTCTTAGCAATTCCAGCAAATTCATTGTCATTCAAATCTAAGAAAGATCCTACTGACATCTGTATATGATATTCTGTATTAGATTTCAGATCTCTTGCTGGATCAACCTTAATAATTCTATCCGATAAGAATGATATTCTTTTATCTTGTATCGGTATTGTTTCGTGAACCACATTACTAGCTGATTCTGTAATACTAAGATTACCAGTTCCCTTAACTATTGCCTCATTGAAAGTAATAGAAAGAGATGCAGAGGTCTGGACTCCAACGGCATCATCAGCAGGGGTCGTGAATGTTATGAATGGATCTATGGTATCTAAATTAGTTCCATCATCACCTATTCCAGAGGTGACACCTATGCCAGGCCCTTCTGTAACAGGATATTTGGGAGGAACTACGTTAGTTGATGGGCAATATCCTTCACCAGGCGATATCATATAAACATCAACAACGGATCCATTTGAATCTATTACTGTTTGTGCTTTTGCTCCACCTCCATTATGTGTTTTGTCAATGATACTAACGATTGGAGGCACAGTATATCCAAATCCTTTTTCTATTATCTGTAACGTTAATATACTTCCATCTTCTGATGATACAATAGGAATCATCGCAGCAGTTTTAGTTCCATCGCCATATACTTCTACCTTCGGAGGTATGCAATCTGGCCATACAAAACCAGGCGGAATACTATCTGATAGATCATCCTGACTCTTTGGATTATCTGTTGTATCATTACAGTTAAACAATTCTGGAACTCCACCACCCAATAAACTTAAAGCCTGGAATTTATTTGGCGATGTTAGTAAATTGATGTTGGTTGCACCTAGAGTTAAATCTGATATTTCTAAGGAAGAAAGTAATTTAGAGTTGTCAATTACTGATTTAAAACTGATATCTGGTTTCTTTCTCATTCCTCCAGATTGTGTCCAATCTTTATATTCCTTACACTGTAGAGAATCACATTCTAAGAAAGACATCACAGCATCTGTGAAACTGCCGACCTTATCTAATAAACCTCCAATATCATTTACTGATCCTGTCAACCAATCTAATCCTTGTGTGATTGGTTCTAATCCTTGTTTGATAGCGTCATTAACACCAGCCATCAATACCCCTACAGCCTGTTCGATAGCACAAGCAGTTCCGTTCAAAGCATTTCCCACCATGTCCTTGAACATATCTTTTATATCACCTAAAAGATCTGATCCTAATTTATTGAATACACAAAAAACAATATCTGTTATTCTCTTAAATGCTGCAACGATAGGAGTTTTTTCTGCTTCTGTTACATATAATCCAATGAAATCTCTATATCTTTTAGATAAAAATCCGATTATCTTATCTCTTAACGTAGTGATAATCTTTTTCATTGCACCGTTTGCTAGTCTACTAGACCTTTCAATCTCTTTGTTTATATCTACCAGAAGATTTCTGGAGGTATCTACATATTGACCAGCGTATTCAGTGAGTGAATTGATTGTCTTTAAGAAACTTCCAACAGTATGTGTAACTTCGCTGAGAGCATCATTATCACAACCGTTAGTCATGGTAACTGTTTCAGATGCACCTCTATTAGCAAAAGCACCCTCACTTTTTTGTGCTTTACTTACACCCTCTGTGGCTAGTGCATCAACTTTCTTACCAGATGGAGTTTCTTTGTCTTTGAATTTACCAACTTCATTCTGTGAATTACTTGTTGGCGTTGCACCACCTTCCTTATCTTCTTCTAGTGGTAGACTAGTGGGGCCATCTACTCCTGCCTCTCTACCAGAGAGAACGGCAAATACATTCTCTCTTTCTACGTCATCATTATAGGATCCAGTATTCTTAGGGCCTAATGAGTTAACATTTCTCGCTAGAGCACCAAAAATGACAGGTTGCTGTCCTTCTTCTCCGTCTAAGAAAAATCCAAATACAGTCTCCCCTCCCATCATTCGGGAACTATTACCCATATTAGATTGACCAGATCCAGATGTTGCATCTACAAGAACATGTGACCAAGGCAAATCCTCGTCAGGTAAAGTGGTCTCATCAAATGGATGATACCCAATTATTCTAACTTTACATCTAAATGCCCATCCAGCATCCGTATCAGTAGATTCATTTCGCCAAACACTTGGGTCAGCTACTCTACCAATCCACCATACGAATCCATCTCTTCCAACAAAGTTGGTTTTTAGTAGGGCACTGTCTAGCATTAGTCGTCATATACTAAGCACTCTGGCTCGTCAGGGTGCATATCACAGAATAGTTCGAGTGCATTAGGATCATGGTGATCACCAGCAGCAATCTCTTCTTTGTGATGTTCTGCGTATGTTTCTAGTTCCTCTAGTTCTACTTTCGCATGTCTGCGAGCAGCAGGGTTTGCCAAAGGATCTTCAATGATCTTTTTGTCTTTTTCAATGTGTTTTTCTATACTTTCCATAGGTTTCTCCTTATGTGAGTCCATATGAATCTCTGATGAGATTCAATGAGGTGACATTTTTTCCATCTGATATTTCAAAATGGTGTCTCAAGCTACGAATCAAATAATATCCACTTAGTTCCTGATCGAGATTTTTATTCTCATTGTCAGTCGGCCCCGATTCAGGAACCTGAACTTTAATAATATCTCCAGCCCGTAGGTTTATGTTACATGGTACTGTTATATTTAGGGACTGTTGGAAGAGCAATGTATAACGAGAGAACGCTTTTGCCATGTCAGAATCTGATCTACCAGACCCTTCTACAGTGTCATCTTGGTTAGTTTCTAATGTTGGAGCTAACATACCCCTGTCACCTATTCTTACCAAAACTCGTGAAGCCGCTTCACTGACATCCCCTGCTGGGATTGGAACATCCTTTCCCGCTACTTTTACTCCGTCCTTATCCAATTCATCCCTCAGTTTATGAGGAATAGCCTTCGTGCTCCAGTCTAACGGATTATAGAAATATGTCAAGTTGGAGTATAATCCGACCCTTAAATTTTTCTGTAGATCTGTGGATTTGTCTGTGTAATGGTGAATTATTCTAAAATTGTTCTCTGGTTTCTCCTCTGATTCTATGAAGGTAGAGAAAGTGTATGTCTCTGCTACCCTCTCATCTTTCTTTTTTGTTTCTCTTTTTGAGGCAGAAATATCACCTGTCTGTGATATCAAACCATCAACTGATTTGAATTTGAATCCATCAAAAGTTTCGTAAAAGAAAAATCCAGAAGTGCCACCCACACTACCTGTTTGTAGTGGTTGTGCTTTAGGACATAACCAAGTCAAAATATAAAATGGTTTTCTGTTGTTACCTATAAATTCATATGGTGTAATACTATCTTCTATCTCTGCTCTTTCATCTATCTCATCCTTCTTTATATTAAATATTCTTGGATCTGTAAGAATATCCCTGATGTGTTCACTTATATTAGCTTTTGAATATTTTTTCTGACATCTAGTAGTTTCGTTCATTAAGTTCTCTAAGGAACTACACTTCAAAGTAAATGTCTCTTGGCCTTCATTCTTAGATACATCTAAGATGCTGGTAACATATAATGGATTACTTTGTTTTCCTTCCGAATCACCAAATATTAAATCACCAAAGTCAGTTCCAACAGTTAGATCTAATCTCTCATACCCTCTTACTGGTAATCTACTGAGTAAATTAGTGGTATCTGAACAATTGACATAACAAGTATAAGATGGCGATAGCAAATCCTCAAAGTAATCAATGGTAATAACATTTTGAGAAATACTCTCAGCGTTCAATTGTTCATTATTTGGATCTCTCTTATCGCCTGCAAATTGAATTTCTTCGTCTATAGTCAGATTTGCTTTCTTGATAATGATTTTATTAAGACTTGACATTATGAGGCCCCCAGTTCATTGAAAAGGAATGATGAGAATACTTCAGATTCTGTACCTCCAACAGGAACTACTGCTGGGGGTGATGGGAGGTAAGCAGGGCCGCCTTGAGAAGGCATTGGCATCCCACCTCCCTTTGATAGGAGCATCACACTATCTCCTCCTCCGCCACCATTAAAAGCTCCACCCTCAGCATACTCTGGATAGTGATTTATATTAGAGTACATACCACCTCTTGAAGATGGCATCCACAATCCACCCTCTGCAAATCCAGCACCTACAACTTGAATATTATACCCATGTTCTTTTCTGTCTAACATTCTTGCTTCCTTTTTCTTCTCATATGTCGCTTTTGCAGCGTCACTTCTATTGAGAATGTCTATGTACTGTTTTAGTGGCATGTTTACTGTACCATTTATAACATCAATGAAAGTCTTTTTCTCAAATCCTTTCACTTTCCTAATTTCCGACATCAGTTGTTGTTGATGTTCTTGTAAATCTTTTATCGCAATATCAGCTATCTGTTCTTGAAAAGTTTCCGTTTCTTCAAATGTGCTGCCCTCAAATTTTTTGAGAACTTTTGTTGTTATTTCGTTAGAGTAACCGTAATAACCATTTTCACCCATTATCTCCTTCTCTTTAAATTTCTCAAACTCTTTTCCAATTTTCTGTTTTAGTTTGCTGTTGAAAGTTTCTTTAGTTTTACTGATAAACTTAGTGTTAGAAACAACTAGCGATGGTGGTGATATTTCACCATAACGGTATCCTTCTTTACCTGTAAATTGAACTAACTTCACGCCTGGAGGGGCCTTAGAATCACTTTTCTCTGGGGTAAACTCACCGCCTGAATCAAAGAACTTTTTAGAATTAAACTTACCACCAGTAGAGAATCCCATATTCTTAGCTTCTCTCATCCTCCTACCAGTTAGACTAGGATCTTTTCTTGTAGCAGGGGTGTCAAATGGAACAATAAATGCACTACCAGCAGGGCCTTTGCTGACATATTCTTTACCATGACCTATGAAATCTACACCTTTACCATCTAGTGATACTGGATATCCTGATTGAGGCCCTTCTATCCATCCACCCTCTGCCATCTCTGGAGGAACTTCTCCCTTTACCTCCATACTACCAGTTTCCTGTTCAGTTGTTTGTGACTTCATATTCATAGCACCTTCTACATTATCCTGTTCTGCTGGATTAGAAAACATATTTGTGAATCTAGTTTTCAATCCATCAACTAAAGAAGAAAATCTATTGAGTTGTTCTTCTTGTATGTCGCCTGATGGTTCATCTTCCTTCTCCTCTTCCTCTACAACTTCTTCTGATTCATCGTCTTTTTTCTCTTTTTCCTTCTCTCTTTCTTCCTTCTCCTTACTCTCTTCCTCTTTCTTTTCGTCAGTCTTTACTTCCTTGAGTTTTTCTAAATCACCCTTACTTATTTCTTTACCTGTCTTTACAGTCTCTTGTACATTTTTAAGAGCCTCTGTCTTCTTTTGTTCTTCTTCTTTTATCTGTTGCTCTTGAACTTTTTCATCTCCAGCAAACTGATCATCAGTGGGTAAATCTTCAGCCTTTGTTTTATTTCCCTTAGAAAGTAATATAGGAAGCATCATCATGGCACCCACAGCACCTAAAATCATTTTACCACCACCGCCACCACCTTTCTTCTCACTCTTGAATTTGTTTATAAAGTTCTCTGCTTTTGTAAATGATGACTTGCCTGGAAGATCCGTTCCCAAATTATTTCCAGCACTATTCAAGAATCTAGAAAACTTCTTGATACTACTCTCAGCAGTATCAACAGCCTTCTGTGCTTTCTGATTAACTTTTAACGTAGATATAGAAGTCTTCATAAAGCATCCACTATATTAAATACAGACTTAGCATATAGGATATGCATGTTCTTTGGATCAATAGCCATTAGAGATGGAATTTTATTTTGTGGTTTAACAAATTCTCTATCCATAGAGGGGCCAGATTTATTTGCCTCAATGCTTGCTCTTTTATCTCCACCTGAGTCAGGAAGTGACATTACATTTCCATTACTAATATCTGCTTTACCTCCTGTTGCTGGTTTAGATATGTCTTTAGTTACCTCTGATCTTGCCTCTTTCTTTTTATCATTTGGTTTGACTTCAGATGCAGTTGCAAGATTATCATTTGCAAAACTAATTGGATCTCGATTTGTTGAACCACCTTTTATCTCGGTAAATGCCGTTTTCTTTTTTCTACCACTTTGATCTGTCTTAGGTGTCAGAGCTTTCTTTATGCCACCAAGAAAGTTACCAGCTTTTTCTTTGAGACCACCAAAAGTATTCTTTATATTATTGAATATTTGGCCAGGTTTTGAATCACCCTTTTCTCCCTTCTCACCTTTCTCTATCTTTGATCTAGCTGGATCATCTTTCATAATTTTCCTAATATTCTCCTTAGTTCCCTCCATAGTTACTGTGCCTTCTGCTAGAGGGATGAGTTCATCAATTTCTTTTTTTAGTTCAAACAGTTTTTTCTTTAACCCATCATACTTCTTATCAATATCTTTATCTCCACCAGACTTTGCTCCAGCCAACAATAAGTCTTTAAGTTGCTTTCCTATATCTTCGGTCTCCTCGTATGCCTCAACGATTCTTCTGTTGGTTGGTGTATCATTCCCTGATATAATTCTACCATCCTTCTCTTTAATCTCTAACTTGTGTACTTTCTTATCTCCATCATTGTTTGTAAATCTTTTAAATGTAAAGTCTTTTTCAAAAAGGTCTTTGCTGGTATCCATCCTCGTTTTGACATCATCTGTTCCTTCCGACATGAACTTCTTCACACGCTTTGGTGTAAAATCCAAAACACTAGAAAACTTATCCAATATACTTTTGAATATGTTAGCATTACCCTTGTCTTTCTTTACTTTTGCCTCTTCCTGTTTCTTCTCTAACTTCTTCTTCTTTCTGTTTCTAATAAAATCTATACCTTTTTTAAGTAATGATCCACCAGCTGCGACTGCTGTACCAGCAACCGCAACCTTAGCTAGAGTTGGAAGTGCAAGGGCAGCTGCACCAGCGACAGCAACTCCTTGAATTAACTTACCAAATATACCTCCTCCGCCACCTTTTTTAGGTTTAGCTGATGCAAGTTTCTTCACAAACTTACTTGCTAACTCAGTCGCATTAGTTATGAACTCTACAGTAGAATCAAATCTACCTTTCATACCATCAAGACTTGATCCAAACTGATTCAGTGAATTCAGTCCACCATCAAATATTTTACCCAAAAATTTATTAGGGTCAAATGAATTTACTTTCTCTTCTATCTTATTTGATAACTTAGGTATTAGATTCTGAGCCTTAGCCTCTACAATTTTATTAATCTTCCTGATTCCACCCTGTTTCAGATCTGATGCTATTGGTTTTATCCTAGCAACAGATTTTTGAAGAAACTTTGAACCCTGTACCTTTGCTCCTGATATACCTTTTCTAGTAGCTCTGACTGCTTTCTTACCAGCTAATGCAGTCTTTCTAACAACTTTAGACTTAGACACACGTTTGGCGGCCTTACCTAGTGTTCCAAGTGTAGATGAGAGTTTACCCATTTCGTGCCTGTGCTTCTCTTTGTCGTTGTTTTAGTTGTTCTTCTTCAATATGAAGTCTGAGTAGTCCAACATAAATGTCTCGTTCCCAAGGCGGCATGTTCTCTATCTCCCATAAGTTATATTTATGGAACTGCATGAGGGCGAAATTGATGCGGAAGTATGTCTCAAGGTCGATATGAGACATACTCAAGCGAAAAAATCCGTTAGCCCCTCTAATACTATAGTATTTTTCTTTTTAGTGTTAGGATTAACAACCTCTAATGTATGTGTCAACTTAGGCATAGTCTCAAAGAATTTTTCAATTTTCTGGAACTGTGCTGATGTCAATGATTCAACCCATTCTTTCAGTTCTTTCTTTGTACACTCTGATGCTGCGAACATATCTTTGTCATTATATACCATATCAATAGATGTTGCTATCATCTCAAATGATTTTTCCACAGCGTCTTCATCATCTTGGTTAAAATTAGTTTCTATGAACTGACTAAGAGATGGATACTTCATTTTTACAGAATAACCATCTGCTAATTCAATATCTGGATTATGGTCATCCCTCCGAGATACTTCAATATCATCAATAAGAACTGTGACAGGAACTTCCGTCTTGCCATCATCACCACATGTCACCATGAGTTCGATTGATTCACCTACAGATTTTCCACGAATATTTAAAAATAGATATTCAATATCGAAACTTGGTAGTTGGTCAACTTTCACTCCCTTTGTTATAACACATTCTTTCAGAACCTGTTTAACAGCATTGGTTATTTGTTTTTGATCTTCTGATTCTAATGCAAGTATGAGAATTTTCTCCTCTTTTACCAAGAATGGTCTATACTTTATAGTTTTGCCATTTGATGGTAGTTTCAAGTCATACTCAGCCGTCGAAATTTTAGGTAAAGGCATAATAAGTAATTATTCGTTATTATTTAGAGGGTTAATTTGAAGCTTTATCTACAGTGTTTTCAGACACATTCTCAGCGTTGACTACCTGTGAGAGACCTTTCTGTGGTACTGCTGGTGCAGCCGTTCCCTTATTATTAACAATGTAGTATCTATCATAAGCAAACTCAACTGTAACTTGTAGTAAGTTACCGCCTGCATAGTTAAGTGGTATGTCCTGTATTGATATAGGAAAGGCGTTTATGAAGTTGTAACTGATAGCATCAGGTCTAAATTCTTCATTGTTACCATCTGCACCTAGATTTCTTTCAAACTTTGTAATTGATAAATCTCTCTTGTAATCGTGGGGATATCTAAACCTATGGTAAGCAAATCTTTCATCATTATTCGGATAACCGCCAGGATATCCTTGATTATGTCTGACTCCTTCCTGTGTCACATATAAAGGATTCATAAAATTAATCCACTCTTGGAAAAGTTTTAAACTTTTATAGTCCTGAGATACAAAAAATGTCAATGATATATCAGTATACTGTCTTTGTGTAGCAAATCTTTCTCTAATACCTTGTCTACTTCCAACTTCCTGTACCACAGACATTGACACACCAGGCAACATTGCTTCATTACATAATATCTCATATGTTTCTTTTTGTCCATCAGCCAACAGTCCACAAGATGTTAACCATCTACTCAAATCATTAGCTACTTTTTCTTTTTGATATACACCACTTGATGCCGAATCTAAGGTAACTGGGAAAGCATCAACAGGTTCTGGGCCAACGTTAGCTAGATCCATTTGAACCCTAAAGAAATTAGACATCGAGGGGGCACCAAGAGCCGTCCTAAACTGTTCTATAGTTTTTACTAACTTATCATTACTAAAATAACTTTTCTGCTGCCTGGCCATCTAAATAAATTTATGACTTACCATACTATGTATATGGCTTATCAGGGAAAATTTAAACCCAGACATGTAAAAAAATACAAGGGCGATCCCACTCAGATCATCTATAGGTCTCTTTGGGAAAAAAAGTTCATGGAATATTGTGATTTGACCGAGAGCGTAGACCAATGGCAATCTGAGGAATTTTGGATACCATATAAGAATCCATTAGATAACAGAGTTCATAGATACTTCCCAGACTTTTTCATCAAATATAAAGATAAGTCTGGTAAAAAAAGATCTATGGTCATAGAAGTAAAACCAAAAAAACAAGTCAAAGAACCAAAGAGAAATCCAAAAAGAAAGACTCAAGCATGGTATTATGAAGTTAAAACATGGGTTGTGAATCAAGCAAAATGGAAAGCAGCGCAGTCTTATTGTGCTGATAGAAAGTATGAGTTTAAGATTATGACAGAAGACGATTTAGGTATATCACATGATCGCAGACGATATTAAAGAAGCTACCCAAGGCGAGAAGCAACCTGACGGATGGTATGTAAACCAACTAGAACAGGCGTTGGCTGCTGTGCAACAAAGAGATGCAAGTGCTATTGACACTCAGGGCGTCAGGATGGGTGATCTAGTATTCTTTGGATATAACCCACAATTTGCACAAAACTATGAGTTTTGGGACGTTCAACCCCTAGCCGTAGTAATAGGATTCTATGAGGAAGGTATTCTCGGTTGTAATTTACATTACATAAATCCAGACTACCGTGATGTAATTGCAAATGCTCTACTAAATAGCCGTGGAGGATCTCCTATTCCTAAAAATAGTGTCCACAAATATCTGTGGTCTAATATGAGAACTATATTTAAAGTTCCGAGAGAAGAGGACTGGGCTGCTATCGCTTTACTCCCCACCGAACAATTCATAGATAAGAACGGTGTGAGGTTTCCCAAGTATAAAGCATTTAACTACCGCAATCAACGAAGAAGAAAAAGATGACATCCACACCCATTGCTAATTCTGAATTTGGCGAAGAAATAAATCCTAATACCGTAATCTCTCAACAGGATTCAGAAGGTAATGTCAGGAATTATAAAGTATTCTACTCAGAAACTGGTGGTACTACAGTTCGTGCGGTTGATGCTAATGGTCAATTACTACAGAACGTAGAACCAATATACAAAGATGGAGTTTGGGATCAATCTAAACTAACAAAAAATACAGCATCCTCTTTATCAAAAGATGATCAACTAAGAATTCACAGAGCAATACAAGAATCTACTAAAAATCATATTGAGGCGACTGCTCCTGGCGCAACGAAACCAAAATGGACTACTCAACAAGGGTATGCTAATGGAATACCATCTGACGTAGATGAAAAAAGATTGATACTACAGAATAAAATAAAGAATTCCAGAAATTTTAAAGAGAAGATGATGTATATAAGGAAATTGAATAATTATAATAGAAGTCAAACTAATAATGGTGGATTCAGCTTTAAGAAAAGAGGATATGAAAACTTAGGAGTGTTATTAAATAAAGTCACCAATCAAGGTGCAAGAGGTGTAGGTGCAATGCAAAATGCGTTTAGTGGCGCAGAGGAAGCAGATACACTGTTCAAAAAGATAGTAAAATATCCTATGGATATGTCTAACAGTATGGATCACATGTTCATACAATGTTATTCCTATCGGGCTCCTTACTCAGCTGCATTACAAGGTAACGTTGGAAAAAGAAATGTCTTTGCTAGAGACAAAAAATCTTCATTTACTTTTGGTTCAGAGAGAACAACACCATATAAAAGAAAACTAGGTGCTGGTATCAAACTACCAATGCCAAACAATATGACTGACGGAAACCCAAGAAACTGGGGTGAACAAAGTATGGATGCTGGTCAGATGGGTGCAGCTCAGAACGTAAGTAAGAATGTAATATCAAGTTTCTTTGGTGACTTTGGTGGTTATGGACGAACCATGACAAAATTGTCCATGCAAGCAGAAATGTTAACTCAAGAATCTACTAGAGGAATGTCCTTAGCCAATAAGATTGCTCAGTTGGCGAGTGAAAGTGGATTTGGTGATGTAAGTTCAGAACAGATTATGTCCAGAAGTGTAGGTGTGGTGGTAAACTCAAACACAGAATTACTCTTCGCTGGTGTGTCTTTGAGATCTTTTGAATATCAATGGTTGATGAGTCCAAGAAATAGATTGGAAGCCGCTAATGTTAGAATGATCATTCGTGCATTTAAACAATGGTCTGCTCCGAAGAAAGTTAGAAAGATAGACAATGGAGAGTTATCTAATGTGGGTAAGGCTGGTGGCCCTTCATTCTTCTTGGGAACTCCTAATATATTCAGACTAAGATTCGTTACCAACGGTAATAGAAACATTCTTGGTGTGAATAAATTTAAAGCATGTGCATTACAAAACGTAGATGTCAACTACACTCCAGAGGGTCAGTGGATGGCATATGAAAATGGTATGCCAATATCTGTAATGATGACTCTTAGATTTGCTGAACTTGAACCCATATATGATACAGATTATAGTCCAGATATAGCTAGTGATAGAGCATATGATGAATCAACCGAGGAGGGTAGACTTGGAGATTTGATGCCAATAAGTATCATCAAACAAAATAGCCCATACTCATCAGATGTAGGTTACTAAAATGTCAAAAGGTTATTTTTCTTACTTCCCAGATATAAATTACGTTTCTAGAACTACGGATAGATCAGCTAATGATGAGTTTATCCCTGTCAAGAATATTTTTAGAAGACCCAAACTTCGTGATGATCTTGAGAGTGTCCTCACAGCGTTTGAAGATTATATGATTATTGGTGATGATAGACCAGAACAAGTTTCTGAAAAAGTATATGGCGATCCTAGATTTGATTGGGTTATTTTAACAACAAATAATATCACCAAGATTCAAGATCAATGGCCATTAAATTCTGTTGACTTTCAAAAATATATCCTTGCCAAGTATGGTTCTGAGGAAAAATTAACAGAGGTTCACCATTACATTACCGAACTGTTGATGGATGATAATGCTAGAGTGGTTGTTCCAGAGGGTTTAGTTGTAGATTCTAACTTTAACAGTAGATACCTAGAGAGAAACTTTGCAAGACAAGAAGAGGTTACTTATAGTGAGAGTAGTTTAAACAACTTGTCAACTGTGGATAATGCTGGCACAGTTAGAGATGCTGATGGTAATTTAATCACACATACTAATGTCTTTCCTGTTACTAACTATGAGTTTGAAGAGAATGAGAATGACGCTAAAAGAAGAATTAGAATATTACAACCTGACTTTTTAGAAGTTGCAGTTTCTGATATGAATAAAATAATGAAATATAAAAAGTCTGGTGACTTTATCAGTACCAGACTTAAAGGAACATATAACCCACGACTTAGTGGGGCATAAATTTATTCTTCTGCGAGTTTTTGAAAATAACTTAGAGCATCATCTTCATCCTCTGTCGTTGCAGTTGCAGCAGAAGAGAGATTAGATATCTCTTCTAGTTCTTCAGCGGATGGACGATTTATAGGTTCATCTTGTGTGTCCTCGGTGTCAACTTTAGGTGTAACTATTTTTTTAGTTCCTAAAACAGCATCCAAACGTCCTTTGAGTTCTTCATAACTCTTGAACTGATCAGGAGCAGTGAACTCACTAAGATCATAGATCTTGTCATAGATCTTTTCTAACTCAGCATCATCA